>JACCDK010593158.1_pt1 | contig 22751 bp, 11 predicted proteins | sample 7445871 | NCBI WGS metagenome assembly JACCDK01 (sample SAMN15323436, study PRJNA562643) | freshwater metagenome | isolation source: river surface water | place: USA:Blue River Watershed | collected 2017-08-15 | reverse complement strand
GTACCAGCGCCCAATCAAGCAAATGGCAGTGTCAGCATCACCGTGCCAGCAAACTCGTACCAAGACGCTGCAGGCAATTTGGGCAATTCCGCAAGTCTGACCACCCTCAGTCTAGACACCCAAGCACCCAGTGTGGCCAGCCTGGCTCTGACCAGCGCCACTGGCTACCTCACCAGTCCAACAGACCCCAGCGTCAAACTCTTGAACGCGCCTGACACCCTGACTGCCACCATCACGTTCAACGAAGCCGTCACGCTCAACACCGCCGCTGGCTCGCCCACCTTGGCCTTGTTGATTGGCAGTGCCACTGTGCTTGCCACTTATGTGTCAGGCTCGGGCTCCAATGCTTTAATTTTTTCCACCACCATCGCCAGCGGTCAAACTGACACCGATGGCGTGGCCATCACCAACAATGCCCTGCGCTTGAACGGTGCCACACTCAAAGATGAATCTGGTAACAACGCCACCATCTCCTCCATTGCCGTTTCCAATAATCCCCAATACCTGGTGGATACCACCGCGCCAATTGCTGTATTGAAAGCAGATACGTTGACTGAGGACCAAACTTCGACGAGGTCAGCAATTGTAAAAAGTAATGAACTTGGAAAAGCTTATTTGGTGCCTATCACTAAATCAATAAATAGCCTGAATGACTTGGAAAGTCTCAGCAACTCCATTTCAAAAAACATACAGATTAACAGTATTCAAACAGAAACCACCATTTCTTTAGCTGGTTTACCTGTAAGCATCTACAACTTGTTTACTGTTGACTTGGCAGGCAACATTTCGTCAATTAGCACAAGCTCTTTGGAGATTGCTGAAACTCCGCCTCCTCCACCACCTCCTCCGCCCCCTCCCTCGGATGACACGCCTCCAAGCGTATTGATCACAACCAATGTCAATCTTCTGAAAGCAGGCGAAACCGCCATCATCACATTCACGTTCTCGGAAGAACCTGGCGGAAGTTTCACATGGAACGGAAGTGCTGGAGATGTATTGGTTTCCGGAGGTTCTTTGAGTGCCATCGTCGGCAACGCACTGACACGCACGGCAGTGTTCACGCCAACTGCCAACTTGGCAAGCGGCAGTGCAAGCATTACCGTGACCAACTTAAGCTATACCGACATCGCAGGCAACGCTGGAAGTGCAGGCGTCACACCAAGCATCAGCATTGACACATTAGCACCCGTCATTTCAAGTTTAGCTTTAAGCAGTTCCACTGGCGGTATTGTCAGCACCACAGATGCCACCGTGAATAACCTCAATGCATCTGACACCCTTTTGGCTACAGTTACTTACGATGATGTGGTCACAGTAAATTCTGACGGTGGCTCACCCTCTTTGGATTTTGTCATTGGCACCAGCACCCTACAAGCGCTATATGTATCAGGCTCTGGTACCAACGCGTTGGTCTTTAGAACCACTGTGGCATCTGGGCAAAACGATAATACCGGCGTCGCCATTTCCATTAATGCGCTTAGCTTAAACAACGCAACCATCAAAGATGCCAGCGGCAACAATGCCATCATCACTTCATTAGCGGTTGCAGACAATGTCAAATATTTGGTAGACACCACCGCGCCAACTTTGGCCATTACCTCAAGTACGGCAACCCTGAATACGGGGGAGACCGCCACCATCACCTTTACATTCAGTGAAGACCCTGGTAGCAGCTTTATCTGGGCCTCAAACGCTGGCGACGTAAATGTCAGTGGTGGCACATTGGGCAATATCAGCGGTACTGGAACCATGCGAACAGCTACGTTCACACCCACACAGAATGTTGCATCTGGCACAGCCAACATTTCAGTGGCGCAAGACGCCTACACAGACGCCGCTGGCAACTTCGGCGTCGAAGCCCTCACCCCTGTTGTAGCCTTCTACACTTCTACGCCTGTCATTTCAAGCATTGCCCTGAACAGCGCCACCGGTGCAATGAACAACACGCTCAATACAGGCGATGTTATTTTTGCCAAGGTGGTGTTCAGTGAAGCCATTACCTTGAATAACAGCGGTGGTTCCCCCACTTTGGGACTGCTCATTGAGGGCACGCTGGTGCAAGCAGCCTATGTCTCGGGTACAGACAATACCGACTTTGTGTTCAGCTACACCATTCTGGCTGGACAAAATGACAGCACTGGTATTTCAGTGCCCGTGAATGCCATCAGTTTGAACGGCAGCACCTTCAAAAACGCCGCGAACAATTACTCGGCAATCACCAGCGACGCCGTAGCAGACAACGCGCTGTATGTCGTAGATACCACAGCGCCAAACGTCGCCATCACATCTTCTAAGGGCAGCTTGAAAACGGATGAAACAAGCGTCATTTCCTATACCTTTACAGAAGACCCTGGTACCAGTTTTACGATGTCCGATGTGACCGTTACAGGGGGTACGTTGAGTGCGCTCACAGGTCTTGGCACCGTCAGGCGCAGTACGTTCACACCCACATCCAATTTGACCAGTGGTACTGCCAGCATCACGGTGGCCCATTTAAGTTACACCGACAGCGCTGGCAATCCAGGCAGTGCAGGCGTCACACCTGTCATCAGCATTGACACCTTGGCACCGCTCATTAGCAGTGTGGCTTTAAGCAGTAGCACCGGTGGCATAGCCAGCGTCAGCGATGCAAGGGTTAACAACCTCAACGCCACAGACAACCTGACAGCCACTGTCATGTTCAATGATGCAGTCACCTTGAACACCGACGGTGGCTCACCTACCTTGGCTTTGCAGATTGGCGGCAATACCCTTCTGGCCACTTATGTGTCGGGCTCTGGCACCACAGCACTGCTGTTCACTACCACCATTGCCGCAGGCCAAACAGATGCCAATGGCGTTGCCATCGCCATCAACGCGCTCAACTTGAACAACGCCACCCTTAAAGACGTCAATGGCAACAATGCCACCATCACTTCTGTGGCAGTGACCGACAACGCCAAGTATTTGGTCGACACGACAGCTCCCACAATGGGCATTGCAAGCGACGTTGCTACCCTTAAAGCGGGCGAGACGGCAAACATCATATTCACTTTTTCTGAAGATCCGGGCATTGGCTTTGCATGGGATGGCAGTGCAGGCGATGTGCTTTTAACAGGCGGTACTTTAGGCGCTATGAACGGAACGGGTTTAACACGCACAGCAGTGTTCACGCCCACGGCCAATTTAGGCAACGGAAGTGCCAGCATAACCGTGGCGGCCAAAGCCTATCAAGATGCAGCAGGCAACAATGGCGAGGCAGGATTGAGCCCCAGCATTGCCATCGATACATTGGCACCTGGCATCACAAGCTTGCTTCTGACAAGTTCCACAGGCGGTATTGCAAGTGCGGGTGATGCAACGGTTAACAACCTGAATGCGACAGACACACTGACTGCCACCGTCACCTTTGACGATGCTCTCACAGTGAATACCGCGAGTGGTTCGCCCACCTTGGCGCTGGTCATTGGCGGCAGCACGGTGCAGGCCAATTATGTCTCTGGCTCAGGCACCAACACTTTGGTGTTTACAACCACTGTGGCTGCCTTGCAAAACGACAGCAACGGTGTGGCCATGGCAAGCAATGCATTGAGCTTAAACGGTGCCACAATCAAAGACGCCAATGGCAACAACGCCTCCATCACCTCGAGTGCAGTTTCAGACAATGCCAAGTATTTGGTTGATACCACACGCCCCACAGTGAACGTCACCTCTGACATAGCCACTTTAAATTCTGCCCAAACAGCCACCATCACATTCACCTTCAGCGAAGACCCATTCAGCTCATTTGTATGGAACGGCACCACAGGAGATTTGGTGGTCAGTGGTGGCACCTTAAGTGCCCTCAGTACCACAGGCAACCCTCTCACGCGAACTGCTATCTTGACGCCAGCAACTGGCGTGAGTGGCGGTACAGCCAACGTCGTCGTGAATTTAAACAGCTACAGCGATGCAGCAGGCAACTTAGGACAAGAAGCCGTCGCCGGCGTGACCGATAAATCTGTCAACATCACCGTGAACACCACAACGACAAGCTTGTCGTCTGTAGTCATTAGCAGTGCAGACAACATTCAAAACAACTTGCTCAATGCAGGCGATGTGGTTTATGTCACCGCCACCTACACTGAACTGGTTAAACTGAACGTGGGCGCTGGCACGCCCAGCCTCAAACTGAACATTGGCGGCATTGAGGTGAATGCACTTTATGCGTCTGGCTCTGGTACCAATGCATTGGTGTTTGCCTATACCGTTCTGTCAGCTCAAACCGATATCAACGGCATTTCTATTGTTGCCAGCAGCGTGGGCAGTCCTACCTTCAATCTGAACGGCAGAACTCTCACCGATACCGCGGCCAACACCACTGTCAACACCTACAGTGCCGTGGCCGACAACGCCAGCTATTTGGTGGACACCACAGCCCCTACCTTGGTCAGCATCGTTTCGAGTCGCAGTACCTTCTTAAGCGGCCAAACCTCAACCATCACATTTACTTTTAGCGAAGACCCAGGCGCTACCTTTGCTTGGAACGGCACTGCCGGCGATCTGACCTTGGTGGAAGGCACACTCACAGCCATCAGTGGTACAGGCTTAACCCGGACTGCAACCTTTTATCCAACCCAAGGCTTAACGGGTGTTAATGCAAGCCTCACCGTTAGCAACAATTTGTTCACAGACTTGGCTGGTAATCTAGGCAGTGGCTACAGCCTCACGGGCTTGGTCATCAACACCTCCCCTGCAACGCTCATGAGCATGCAATTGACCAGCGCAGTGGGTTTGCAAAACAGCACCCTCAATGCAGGTGACACAGTGAACGTCACGGCACACTTTTCTGAAGCGCAAACACTTGACATCACAGGTGGCTCGCCGACGCTTGCATTACAGATTGACAGCACCGCCGTAGTTGCAACCTATGTGTCTGGCGCAGGCACTTCAGATTTGGTCTTCAGCTACGCAGTACTAGCCGGTCAAACAGACACCAACGGCATTGCCATTAACACCAATGCATTGCAACTCAACGGTAGCACCCTCATAGATCCACGCGGGAACACCACTCACTTACCCGCCAGCGTATTGAGCGCCGATAACGCAAGCTACAAGGTAGATACCACAGCATCCACTCTGTCCATTACATCCGATGAGAGTCATCTCAAAATTGGCGAGACAGCCAACATCACCTTCACTTTCAGTGAAGACCCAGGCGGTACCTTTACATGGGATGGCACCACAGGCGATGTAAATTTGACCAACGGGAGCTTAAGCGCCATCACTGGCACAGGTGTCACACGCAGTGCCGTTTATACACCCTCAAATAACTTTGATACCCGGACTGCAACCATCACTGTCAACAATGCCACCTACCAAGATGCAGCCGGCAACAATGGTGGTGCAGGTGCTTCACCCAGCTTAAGCCTGGACACCTTAAAGCCTAGCATCGACAGTGTGGCCATCACGAGCGCAACCGATGCACAAAACAGCATACTGAACGCAAACGACACCGCCAATATCAGTGTGGTTTTCAGTGAAACACTGAACTTGAACTTGGCCGGTGGCTCACCTACTGTATCCTTGATGATTGGTACCAACACCGAGCTGGCCACTTATGTATCGGGTGCAGGCAGCAACATTTTGGTATTCACCACCACCATTGCTTCGGGGCAAACTGACATCGATGGCATCGCCATTTCTCTCAATGCGTTGACATTGAACGGCGCCGTGCTGACGGACACAGCTGGCAATGCTGCCCTGCTGACATCATCGGCAGTAGTTAGCAACGCGAGTTACAAAGTAGACACCACAGCACCCATCCTCAGAACCATGGTGTTTGACAAAAGCAGTTTGAAAGCCGGCGAAATTGCCACAGTTACACTCACCTTCAGTGAAGATGTGAGCAGCACCTTCACATGGAATGGCACAGCGGGGGACTTTAGGGTAACAGGCGGCACCTTAAGCGCCATCAGTAGCTTTGTATTGAGCGGCTCAGACTATGTGGCAACCGCTACATTCACCCCCACTGAGGCCAGCACCGCAACAGGCATTGTGTCTACTGCGCTGGCGGCCTACACAGATCCTGCAGGCAATTCTGGCAACGTGAGTACCAGCGCCAGCATTGCAATTGACACCTTGGCGCCCACCCTGACCACCATGAACATCTCAGGTGCCAGCGGTATTTTGAGCAACACCCTGAATGCTGGCGATGTGTTGGAAGTGACAGCCACTTTCAACGAGGCTGTGTTGGTCAATGCCATAGGCAACAAACCTCAGGTTCAATTGAACATAGGCGGCACCTTGGTCTATGCAGCCTATGCATCGGGTTCTGGCACCACAGATTTGCTGTTCAACTACACCATTTTGACTGGACAGAACGATGGCAATGGCATCAGTTACAGCGCAAATGCGCTAGGACTCAACACAGGGACACTGCTCGATGCGACTGGCAATGCAGCCACCTTAACTACTGACTTGCGTTTAGACAACCTCAGTTACAAAGTTGACACAACTGCACCCACGGTGACCATCACCAGCGACAAAGTAACACTGCTCAGTGGTCAAACAACCACTATCACAATTACTTTCAGCGAAGACCCCGGCACAAGTTTTGATGCCAGTGACATCACCCTCACCAACGGTACATTGAGCGCGCTAAGTGGTACAGGGCTAATGAGAACCACCACCTTCACACCTGCAAGCAACATTTCTTCAACCAACACCATGATTTTGGTGGGCGCAGGCACTTATCAGGATGCTGCAGGCAATGCGGGCAGTGAGGGTCGTAGCAACAACTTACCCACAGACACCTCAGCGCCTACTATCCTATCAATGGCAATGAGCACATTCAGTACGGGACTGCTCAGCAGCACATTCAATGCGGGAGATGTTGCAAAAGTAGAAGTGGTGTTCAGCGAAGTGATGACTGTCAACACTTCTGGCGGCGTTCCTACGTTAGGCATGACCATTGGTGCCACAACCGTGACGGCAAGCTACCTCTCAGGCAGTGACAACCACGCATTGCTTTTCAGTTACACCATTTTGGCGGGCCAGACTGATACTGACGGCATCAGCCTCAATGCAAACAGTCTGAATGCAAACGGCGGAACTCTCACAGACGTACTTGGCAACGCTGCCGTCTTAACGCATGCCGCGGTAGGCAATTCCCTTGGTTACAAAGTAGACACAACGTCACCCACTTTGTTAATTGCGTCCAACAAAAGCACTTTGCTGAGCGGGGAAACCGCAACTGTCACCTTCACATTTTCTGAAGATCCTGACACCTCATTCGCGTGGAACGGAACCACCGGTGACATTGTGCTAGCCGGAGGCACCTTAGGTGCTATTTCAGGCTCAGGACTGACACGTACTGCCACCTTCACGCCTACCCCAGATACAGCGTCCAGCGCTGGCAGCATCAGTGTTGCGGCAGGCACATACACAGACATCGCTGGCAATATGGGCGGCGCTGGCACATCTCCTTCTTTGACCATCGTTACATTCAAAAACAAGATTTATTTGACTGACATTGCAGCCAACATAGGCGGCTACGCAATCGATTCACCCAATACGAGTGCCTACTTTGGCCATGCCGTCAGTATGGTTGGCGACTTTAACGGCGATGGTTTTGGAGACGTGATTTCGGGTGCGCAGCTGAACACGCAAACAGCAAGCCAAGGCGGTGGTGCAGTGATCGTGCAAGGCGGATTGAATTCGTCACTCGTCACACCGGGTTACAGCGGGTTTGGTCAGGTAAGTGGCATGTACTTGTATGCCAACTTGGCCAATGGTTGGGCAGGCTTTTCAGTTGCAGGCGTTGGCGATATGAACAAAGACGGTTACATGGACGTTTTGATTGGCATGCCCAGAAATCCATCCGACGTCACCACATCAGGGCAAGCATTTTTGGTTTATGGAAAGAAAAACGCTAGCGGCAGCTTAGAGGAATATCAAAAAGAGATTGTGACTTTAGCGGGCACATCGGCCGCGCTCAAGATAACGCTGCCTGTCGCAGGAGCGGGCGGTGGTTTTTCTGTCAGCAGTGCAGGCGATGTCAATGGCGATGGCTGGACTGATTTGATCGTCAGTTCTCACTTTGAGGACATTGGAAGCCTCAATAAAGCAGGTAAAAGCTATGTGATTTACGGCTCTGCAGCCTTGTCTGCTTTGCAAACTGTGTCAACTGCGAATGTGGGTGGCAGCGTTGCAGGCTTTACCATTTCGGGCTGGCAAGCTGGCGAAGAAAGTGGCACGTCTGTTAGCAGTGCGGGCGACTTCAACGGCGATGGCAAAGCCGACTTGCTGGTCAGCGCTTATTTTTCAGACATCACACGTGCCAATTCTGGTACAACCTACGTGGTTTTAGGTAAAACTGGCAACACCGCAGTCGACCTGAATGCCGTCAAGAATAACACTGGCGGCTTTGCCATCATCGGTGAAAACGGCACCGACTACAGTGGCGTATCCGTCAGCAGCGCCGGCGATGTCAATGGCGATGGTCTTGGCGATATTGTGATTGGTGCCATCGTGGCCTCTACCAGTGCGCCCAATCGATATAGCGGTAAAACATATGTGGTGTTTGGGAGATCCACTGCCAATGCAGCCATTGACCTTGCCACCATCGCCAGTGGCGTTAGCACCGGCGGATTTGCAATTATTTCGAACGTGGCCGGTGAACAAAGTGGTCACAGCGTCAGCAGTGCTGGTGACATCAATGGCGATGGCTTGATGGACATTATTTTGGGGGCACCCAACAACAGCGTTAATGGCAGCGCCAACACAGGGCAGAGTTATGTGGTTTACGGAAAAGCCACGACCACCAACGTGAACCTGTCAGACATCGTGAACAACACCGGTGGATTTGCAATTGTGGGAGAAGGCGGAGAAGACCTTAGCGGGTATTCCGTGGGTGCAGCTGGTGATGTCAATGGCGATGGCTTAGCCGATTTGATTGTGGGTGCACCTGGTTATGACGCTGCGCATGGCACCGTTCAATCGGGCCGCTCATATGTTATTTTGGGTGCCAAGACGAATGCTTTCAAAGCAGGTAGTTTTGTGGACGACATTGGCACCAGCGGCAATGACGCCCTGTCATCTACAGGAGGTCAAACCTTGGCGGGCGGCAGCACGTTTGCAGGGACGGGTAACGACACTTTCACATCCAATGGTGCAGACGTTTTGCTGGGCGGCAATGGCGCCGATATTTTCATTCTGAATCAAAGCACCATCATCGCTCTACAAAACGTCTTTGGTGCTGGCGGAAATACAACGCAGTTGGCCAGAATTGATGGCGGGGGTGGCATTGATACGATCCGCTTGGGGGGTGCTGGCGCTTTGGACCTTAATCTCAGTTTGATCAAAAACATCGGTGTTGGCAACATTGAAGGCATGAGTCGCATCAATAGCATTGAATACATCGATATGCGAACAGATCTGGATTCGAATAAATTAACCATTCGTGTTGATGATGTTCTGGACATGTCCGGAAGCAATTGGATCAATGCCTTGTCTGATTTTGCCGGTGAAGGTGGTTGGAAAAATAAGATCGGAGGCACCACTATGAATCAGAACATTTGGAAGTACCACCAAATCGTGGTTGACGGCACAAACCAAGACACCGTCAGCACCACAGGTTGGGCTTTGCAAAACACTGGCGCTTTAAGTGGTTGGAAAGTGGGAGACACTGAGGCTCGCAGTTACGACGTTTACATTGCAGCCGATGGTCGGCCTGCCATGATGATGGTCGAACAGGCCATTGTGCCAAGCACAATTTTGTAAGATCTTTAAGGAGATGCTCTTTGCATGGCGGCCTTCAAGCTTGCGTTCAAAGTATCTAGCGCGTCGGCGTAATGCGCACGGGTGGTTTTGGACAAACCTGGCTTAGCATTCGCTTTTTCCAACATGCTGACCAACTGACGCGCGTTCTCACGCATGATGCTGCGTGCATCAGCTGGCCACGATCCTGCGGGCTTGACCAACACATCGGCCATGCGACGCAGTTGTTCGCGTTGCAAGTTCCTTCTGATCAAACTGGTTTCTTGACCTGTTTTGGCTTCAGCCCAAATGGCATCTTGCAATGAATCGTAAACATCAGCCAAACCCAAGGTTTCCTTGGGATCGTTCACCTTCATGCCCACTTCTGCCAAGCGGGCGGCCACTGCGGGTGAATAAACATGATCAAGAATTTCCTTTTGCACGCCAGCAACCAAACGTGCCACCGAAGTTTGCATGCTGCCGTCAGCCTCGGTTCGCTCAAAACGATCGGTGGCCAAGCGGGCAATGAATTCAGGTTTGAACTTGAAACTGTCGGTGCCAAAAAAGTCTTTGGTAATTAGGGCCAAAGCTTCTTTTTGCTTCGCTGCGCTCACAGGTTCAAACACAGCATTTTTACTGCCAGCGCGTTCACGTCGAATGTGCACGCCACCAATGTATTTGGCCGCCAAGGGTGCCACACGATTCAATTGGTTAAAGCCGCTTCGGAAGCTTCGCGTTAGGCGCTCATAGCTTTCACCGGTTGCCAAGTTCATGTTTTGCAAGCGGTCCCACAACTCTCGTGAGAGCTTCATGCGCAGTTTGTAATAGGCCAATGGATCGGCACCCAAATCAAAGCGGTTGACCATGGGGTCTACCCCGCCCGTGCTGCCGTAGCCAGCATCTTCATCGGAGTCAAATTGCAATTCGGGCTGACTGGCCTTGGCCAAAATTTGTGCCAGTCCTTGTGCTTCTTGGCCCGGCGCAAATTGTTTGTAGCCAAACTCAATGGCCCAATAGTCGTAAGCGCCCAAGGTAGACATGACATACTCGCCCTGTTTCTCGCCTTTGGGCGAAATGTTGTAGGGTGTGTAGTCCATGACGGAAGACGTGACGCCATTGATCTTGGTGAAATTGGGATCTTGAATTTGCTTCAAGTCGTACACCGTAGATGCGCGAAAGTTGTGACGCAAGCCCAAGGTATGCCCCACCTCGTGCATGATCACATCTTTCAGATAGGCCTTGGCCAGCGCATCGGCTTCGGGGCTGTCTAACTCCATGCCTCTTGCCTCTAGCAAGTCCAAGGCATAGTGCAATTCTTGCGCAGCAGATTCTGCGTGGTCGCACATTTCGCCATCGGCACCGCGTACACGGCCTAAGTCTTCAATGACCGCGCGGCGAGCACCGCGTGTGAACACATCGGACATGCCAATGTCAGCGTCCAAAATTTCGCCAGTGCGGGGGTCTGCTTGTGAAGGGCCAATGGCGAAGCCAACGTCGGCACCAGTAAACCAGCGAACTGACGCATGCTTGGCATCCATGTTGTTGAAGTCATCGTTGGACTGCTGTTGCTTCACAACCAGGGCATTTTTAAACCCTGCTTTTTCAAAAGCTTTGTTCCATTCCAATACACCTTGCGATACGGTTTCGCGGTATTTTTCAGGAATGTTTTTGTCGAGCCAATAAACAATAGGCTCTTTGGGCTCAGACACAGCCACAGTGGCATCTTTCTTTTCTAAGCGCCAGCGTTTGAGAAAATGCGTTTTAGATTTGAGATTGAGGTCGGTGGTGTAGTCGGTTCTTTCGACTGTGAAAAAGCCAACCCGCTCATCGGCAATACGCGTTTGCATGGGCTCAGGCAAAGGCATCAAGCTGTAATAGAAGGACACAAAAAGACTGCGCGGATCGGGTGTGGTGCGCGGTGGGGGTGTCATTGGCACAGGGCTTGGCGTCATGGGTGGGGCCGAAATTCTGGCCACCGAGAAATGCGCCTTCACTTCCAGACCTGTGAGTTTGTCTGTGTTTTTGACGGCCGAGAAAGAAGTGTTGCGTGTATCGAGTGTGAAGGGCATTCTGAAAGAAGCTTCTAGGCGTGTTTGATAGCCTGGAATGTCGGCAAACAGCAAGCTGTTGGCTTCTATCAATACGGATTTAGTTTCGGGATGGGGCTGTGTGAGCACAGCCGCGCTGGCCATCAAACTGTCTGAGAAGGATTCGGATACAAACTGAGCTTGGGGCGTACCTGCTTTGGCGAAGAACTGGGTGTTCTTGGCAATCAGTTGAATTTGATGACCTATTTTGACAAATTCAACTAACTTTGAACCGCCCATTTGACTGCCATAAAGCCCGCGCTCGCCAACCGAATTGGGAATGTTGTACGAAAAGAAAAAAGGCTTGTTCAACTGACTGGGCAAAATTTCAAGCCAGATCTTGTCGTCCTTTTGATGAAGCGTGAAGTACCCAGGCGTGGCCTTGGAGTCCTTCAAAAAATCTTTCATGGGACGCAAAGCACCTGGGGCTGCGGGGGGCGAAGCTGGCGCCGTGCTGGCGACCGCACCTGTAGCTGGCGTGGACGCAGGAGGCGTGGCAGGCACCGGTGTTGGAGGTGTTTGGGCTTGAACGCCTGTTAAAGCAAAAAGGCCAAAACATGCCGCTGTAAGGGCCGTCAATTTGAAGGAAGGCTTTGTGAGCATGGCCATGCGAAATTCCCAAAATACGGTGTTAAATGAATGAGTAACATTCTAAAGACTGAATGCTTGGGGTAAATACCAAGTCCACTGAACAACGCACCTTCAGAGAGAAAAATTTCACAGAACAGGGTTTGCACGTGTCTTTCATCAAGTCACAAACTTGGAGAATGCAAGCATGTCATCACTTATCTTGATCAACCCACATGCTGCCGGTGGTCGCACGTTGAAGTTGCTGGCGGGTGTACATGCGTGGTGCCAGTCGCACGCCAGTCCGTCAAAGCCACCGCGCATCGAAGCACCTGAAACCATTGTTTCTGCCCTCGCGCTGCTGTCCAACTTACCGGCCCAATCACGTGTCGTCGTTGTAGGTGGCGATGGCACCTTGCATCAAATGCTGCCTGCTTTGATTCAAGCGCAGCATGAGGTTGGTTTGGTTCCATATGGTAGCGGCAACGACTGTGCGCGTGCTTGGGGTTTGTACAACTTGTCTTGGCAAGATGCACTTCGCTTTGCGTTAACAGGCGTACCCCATAGGATTGATGTTGGCAGCGTCGCCATCAATCAAGGCCCAACACATTTCTTTCATTCCAGCTTGGCCATTGGTTTTGATGCATCGGTTGGCAACAGAGCTTTGGCAGGACCACCGTATTTGCGCGGCCTGCCTCGGTATTTATTGGCAACATTCCGAGAGCTTCACAAGCTACGTAATTGGCCCCTCCATATTCAAGTCGATGGGCAGCGGGTAATCGAGGGAAACTGTTTGTTGGCTTCTAGCCTGAATACATCTACTTACGGCGCAGGAATGCCAGCAGTACCGCATGCTTTGATTGACGACGGCCAGTTGAATTTATTGGTGGCTTCAGAATTTAATCGACTGCAAACCCTGCTCATGCTTCCGCGCTTGCTAACGGGTACGCATTTGAGTCACCCCAGAATAAAGTGCCAACCTTATCATGCCGCGCTAATTACCAGCAGTGTCAATGTGCCGGTTGCTGCAGACGGTGAACCACTTGGCGATGCACGGAACATCACATTGAAAGTGATGCCGCAAGCCCTGCAGGTGGTCAAAAAATAGTGCAACGCAACAAGGCTTGGGCGACGTCAACTCAATCGATTTTGATACCCGCCTTGGTAATGATGGCGCCCCACTTGCGCGATTCGCTGTCAATGAAACTCTTGAAGTTGGCTGCAGAACCGCCACCCAAAATCAAACCTTGTTTGAGCATGTTCTGACGAAATGCGGGATCGCTCATGGCTGCATTGACATCGGCATTGATGCGTTGAACGATCTCGGGAGATGTGCCCGTAGGTGCAAACAAACCGTTCCATGCCAAAGCGTCAAAACCTGCGTAACCCGATTCGGCTACAGTGGGCAAGTCGGGACGCGATGGCAAGCGCTGAGGGCTGGTAACTGCCAGCAACTTTAACCGCCCGCCTTGAACCAAGGACAAAAGTGCTGGCTCTACGGCCAACAAGGCTTGAGTTTCGTTTTGGGCCACCGACAAGGCCGCTGGCGGAGAACCGGTAAATGGTACGTGCGTGGCTTCAAATCCAGCTGTGGTTTTGAGCAACTCCATAGACAAGTGTGACGAGCTACCCTGCCCCACAGATGCATAACTGACCTTGTCTCCCTGAGCTTTGGCCCAAACCACAAACTCTTTGAAGTTTTGCGCAGGATGGGCCGCTGGCACGGCCAATACGTTGGGCTGCGATGTGGTCAAGATGATGGGCATCAAATCTTTGGCCGGATCGTAGGGCATTTTCTTGAACATGAAAGGGCCAAATGCAATGGGGCCATTGAAGCCAATGCCCAAGGTATAGCCATCTGGCGCAGCCTTGGCCACGGCATCCATGCCAATGGTGCCGCCTGCACCAGGTTTATTTTCCACCACCAGAGGCTGGCCCCAACGGGTTTTGAGCGTTTCGGACATGCCTCGCACGATGACATCCAAGGAACTACCAGCGGGGGCTGGCACGATGACTTTGACGGGTTTGCTTGGCCAAGTACTTTGTGCTGATGCGGAAATGGGTGTCATTGCTAAGGCTGACAAACCTGCAGCGGTCAGTAAGCCTCGAATCAATTGGCGTCTTTTGTTGAGTTGCATTTTTTGAATCTCCTTGGGAGGGATCATACTTAATTGGGGTCAGATCAACATTAATTATGTTGTCATTGGGTGATTGGGATGTATCTCTGTGGCTTAGAGCGTTGCGCAGACTGGGTATAAGGGGTCTCCTCATACTGGGGTACCAGAAATCGTCAACCCCTCATACCCAGTCTACGCAACTTTTTTCGTGTTGAATACTTCAAGCGAACACTCGTGACGTTTAACGCAACATTCTTTGCGTACCAATGTCTGCCAGCCAAAAGAACTGTTCGCAGACTGTGGGAGTTTGTGTTGGGCAGGTGACGATTTCTGGTACTCCAGTATGAGGAACCTGCCCAACACAAACTCCCGCAGCGAGCTCAGCAAACAAACAACCACGACATCAATTAGAGCCCAACTTCACACTTCCTGAAAACAAACTGAAGCCAGCTCCCAACACCACTCGCTCAAAAATATTTTTTGCAGGCGTCCCAAAACCACCACATGACTTGGACACGTGTGACGCATCAAATTGATCCAACGCATCCAAACCCATGTTGACACCTAACAAAGGCAACAAGTAAGCACCCCCAGTTAACAACAGCAAACTCGGTGTTGCAATGGACCTTGTCAACTTAATGTCATCGTGCAGAGGCGCCAACTCAAACGACCGCTGACATGCAGCAGCTTGATATTGCGGGTCTTGCGGGTTAATGCTATCGGCCATGTTACGCGTATGGCTGGCACAACCCGAAAGGCTAAGAACCCATAAGAAAATGCACAAAAGGTAAATCCGCGTCATTTAGCTTCCGGCTGAAAACCAGCCTCACCCATTTGCCACAACATAAACGATTGAATGTCTGCGGTGCGCTGCATGGCTTGATCAGCACCCGAGCCGGCGCCATGCCCAGCTTGGTAGTCCAAACGCAGTAGCACAGGCATTTGCCCCTTTTGCGCATTTGCCAAACGTGAAGCAAACTTCAAGCTCTGCCAGACATCTACGCGCGAATCGTTGACGCCATGCATCAACATGGTCGCGGGGTAGCGAACACCATCTTTGACCGCGTGATAAGCGCTGTTTCGCAGCAACGCGTGAAACTCTTCTTCCACTTTGACCGTACCGTATTCAGGAATATTGGCCACGCCATTGGCGCGTTGCTCTGAACGAACCATGTCAAGTACAGGGACTGAGGGGACTGAAGCCGCAAACAAATCTGGCCGTTCAGTGATAGCACGACCCACAAAAATGCCACCTGCACTGCCGCCGTAGATGCCCAACTTGGAAGCGCGTGTGTAGCCATTGGCAATCAGCCATTCAGCGGCTGCAATGCCATCTTTCCAAGTGTTGTACTTGGTCGTCTTGTGACCCGCCATGTGCCACTGGCTGCCCAATGCACCACCGCCACGAACATGGGCAAACGCATAAATACCACCACGCTCAACCCAGGTCATCACACCTGAGCTACGGCCTGGCTCTTCTGTGGTTCCATAAGCACCATAGCCGTACAAAATAGTGGGGTTCAGGCCATTGAGCATAGCATCAGCTCGCATGATGATTGATACAGGTACCTTGACACCATCGTGGCTAGGCACCATCACTTCGCGCGCCACTATCTCAACTTTTTGCATGGGTTCTGCGGGTGGCGCCAAAAGCAAACGCTCAAATTTACCGCTGCTAGCGGAATAAACATAGCGGCGCAGAGCTTGCGTCCAACTGCTGATGGCAACGACCAATTCAGCATGATCTGCGCTTCCCACAACAGTCACATTGCCCTCTAACGGCAGGGCCAACTTTTGTAGACCCTTCATATCATTCTTTACACTTGTGCCAGGGGCAGTATCCGCTGGAATTCTGAGGAGCGAAGTGTTGACCCCTTCTCGTCGCGTGACGTACAAAGCATCTTTTGCCACGCTGATAGAACGCAAGACACCTTCAGTTTCGGGCAGCAGTGTTTCTGCTTGAGACATGCTTAACGCCGGAACTTTGAGTTTCAGCACTTTAAAACGTGGCGCGTTCAAAGCGCTGCGTAAATAAACAAAGCCATGGCCAATGTCGACTTCACGCACGTCATCAGATTGCTTAAAAACTTCACGCCATTGCGCTTTGCCTGCCAAGAGGTCGTCCATCTTTGCAACATACATGGCCAACCTGCGGTCCACGCCAAAATAAACCACCATGGCCGCCAAATCTGATCCGGGCAACTCAGAAATGCCGCCCGTCGCAAAAGAAGGTAGCTTCAGTTGCGGGTACATGGATGCATTGAAAATCAAATGGTCTGGGTTAGGCTGTTTGAAGTCCAAGTAATAACGGCCTGTGTCGGCGAAACGTTCTGTTGACTTCATGTTTTCATAGCCAGGGCGCAAACGGGAGAAGAACAAACCTGATCCGTTTTCGCGCCAACTGACACCAGCAAATCGAATGCGATCAATGGGCGGCAAAACTTCTTTGCCTGTTGCCACATCAATCACATGCATGTTGCCAATTTCTGAGCCCGATGCATGCATACCATACGCTAACAATTTGCCATCGGGGGATGGGTGAAAGCTTTGAATGGCGTGTGGCTTGCCTTTTTCTTGGGTGATCAACTCTGGGTCGATCAGCAATTTTTCTTCTCCACCCACGCCATCGCGCCATACCAATTTGGCTTGCGACTGACCTTGGGGACGCTTGAGATAAAACCAACGATTGCCAGCGGTTCTTTGAATACTTGAGACAACAGTGCCGCCCACAGCATCTTTTTCTTTGAGGGTGTTCAATATGGACTGACGGCCGGGTAAGCGATTGAGAATGGCATCAGCTGCATCGGCTTGACTGCGCATCCAACTTACCACAGCCGGGTCTTTGGTCTGCTCTAGAAACCGATAGGGGTCATCCACTTTTGTACCCCAATGAACGTCTTGGACGTTTTGAATGGGCAACGGTGAGGGGACTTCAATACCAGCAAAACGATAGGCCGAAGTTTGGGCGTTGGTGGACAATGCCACCGATATCACAAACAAACCACCCAGTAGGGACAATAGACGCATGCCTCAAGCTCCTCAAAATTTGTTTGGCATGATAACTTGACTTAATTCAGGTCATTAATTGGGGTCAGATCACCATTACCGCCCCATGGCCCCCAAAATACGCGCCTCTAACTGCCCTGCTTCCTCTGCCCTAAAACCAGAATGTACAAATATCACCTGCCCCTCAGGACTTACCAGCATCGACGTGGGCATGGTTTTAATTGCCAAAGTTTTGGCTGATAAACCTTGCGGGTCGTAAGCAATGGTGAACTGTGCCGGCGTATGCGTTAAGAATTTATCGGCATCAGAACGTTTGGCATCAACATTCACCGCCACCACCTTAAGCCCCTTGGGACCCAACTTGGCCTGCAAAGCATTCATCCAGGGAAAAGATTGGCGGCACGGCCCACACCAAGAGGCCCAATAGTCAATGTAAACAAACTGACCCTTGACAGCATGTACTTCGGCCAAACCCAATGCCGGCAAAGGCTTTCCAGCCTCTACTGCATGCGCAATACCGGCATGAAATAACGTGACCCACAACACCGATAAAGATAACTTCGTTTTCATAGACTTCAGTTTAATGGCACACTGGCATCAGGTCACGCGATTTGTGTATCACACACAAAAACGGCGCTTATTGACGTACGTGAACCTTGCCCTTGCAATCTATGGCCAAGAAATCAAAACCAGTAGCCTGTAAAAAAGCCAGACCGTCCTCTTCCATCAGCATCGCCATTGTGCTGGTGCTCCCGGCTACGACAGTTGCAGGCGCCGTGACGCTCACGGACCGCCAATGCTTCACAGGCCAACCTGTGAGTGGATTGAGAACATGGCAATAGCGTTGCCCATCCAATTCAAAATAGCGCTCATAGTCACCGCTGGTGGCTAAACCACCACTCATCATGGGCAAAGTCGCAATCACTTGATCTGTTTGCCTAGGGTCTTGAATACCTATCATCCAGGGCTCACCGCTTGGCTTTGGCCCCAAGAAGCGCATATCGCCCGCTAGGTTGACATATCCACTGGTGACACCTTGCCCTTGAAGAACTTGCGCCGCTCTGTCTGCTGCATATTCTTTGCCAAATCCACCTAAGTCGATTTCCATTCCGGCAATAGGCAAGGTGATTTGCATATTTTGAAGCGACACCTTTTGCCAACCCAACTTAACGCGCAAGGCTTCCAACTTATCTGACGAGGGCAATTCAGCTGTCTTGAAATTCCAAGCTTGCCGCAATGCACCCGATGTGATGTCAAACAAGCCACCACTTTGCTCATGCAACTTTGAAGCATATTGAAACAAGGCCCAGGTTTCATCGTCGCATGCAACTGGCGCCAAACCTGCATTCTGGTTAACTTTGGTGACAATAGAATCAGAGATGTACCGAGAGTATTTCCGCTCAATGCGCATTACTTCTGTCTTGGCCATCTGCACTTGACTTTGCGCTTCAATCTCACTGTGCGCTGCCAAAACCACCTCACAAGCACTGCCCATGGCTTTGAATGGGAAACGGAAAACTGACAAACTTGTATCTGCGCTGGCCATCAAAATGAGTGCGTGAAACCTACCTGAATGCTGCGCGCATAAAAAGGCGCTAGCCCTTGACTACCTGCCCCAGTAAATTTCCAAGCTGCCTTTTGTCCGTATTGCTCTACCTTCACGTCTATAGAAGTGTCCAAGCTAAGTTGACGCGTCACCTTAAGTCCCAAGGTGATGGCACCAAAGGCACTTAGGCGTTGATCTTCAGAGAAATGCAGGGCATTGGGCGATGGACTGGGCGGAAAAGGTGCAATGCGAGGATCCACTTCCACAAAAAAGCGTGCTGCATTTTGAGAATACAAACGCAATTGTGGTGTGATGCGCCAATCACTTCCAAGGCGTTGAACCCACTCTGTATCGAGCGTGTGTGAACGAATGCCCCAAGTGTCGGTGTAATAGCGGTAGGCCAAACGCGATGTACCACTGAGTTCTGAAAAATGGTGGTTCCACCGCGCTTGAAAAGTTTGATGTTCGCGACGCCTGGGCCGCTCATCATAAATTTTGTAGGGATCAGAAAAATAACCGCGTCCGTTGTAATAACCCAAGTTAAATTGCACGATGTCATTCATGCTGACCACTTGCGTCACGCCCAACAACCAATCTGCGCCTCTTTTCTTTTCGCCAACAACCATTTGATTGGCGGGATTGATCAGATCGCGCTGAAAACCTACACCGGCTGTCCAAGTGGTATTTTTGTCCTCGCTGGCCTGCGTTGCCAACAAAGACACAGCTCTTGAGATGTAATCATTTTCACCTGAATAGCCCAGCCCTAAAGCCAATTTGCCGTTAGGTAGATAACGGGTTAATGAGGTGTCCATGGCGCGCCTAAAGTCCTTCAATCCCGACAAGGCTTGCGTGTGATAAGCTGGCGACGCACCAGAAATGCTGTCTGTAACCAAGGTGCCCGACAAGGACCAATTTGAATTCAATGGCAACAAGACACTGGAAGCTGTTGCTTTGACACGAACTCGGTCATCATAGGCTGAGGCGCCCGATTGGCTGTCGGTCCACGCACTTGAATTGCCTGCTTGACCTGTCAATTGTTGACGTTCTTTGTAGTTGAGGTATTTGAAACTGAGCGTGCCTTTTTCTGGCGCTGTTTCGGCTTGAGCATCAAGCATGATGCATGGCAAAGACATGGCCGCTCCCAAAAGAGCAATACCTAGTTCTGGCAAGTTAAAGTTTTCTTTAATTGCAGCCACAACCACCTCCGCCGACAGATGAACCACCGGAAGATGCCTCTTTGCTGGTGTAAGTGTGTTCTTTGAACCCGCGCTCAAGAGGATCGTCGTCGAAGGTCATTTCGGGCAACGCCAATATGCCTTTCTGCCAAGCCTCCACAGGCTGAATGATTGCGCAGCCGTGCAAAGACAACATCACAGTCAAAGCCATCATCCTAGCGAGCATGCAAGCCTTCCGTTGCTGAAATTGCTGAGTATCAGAGTACATTAATTTTAGGGGCAAACAGCCTTGAAACACCACTTTCTGACAGTCCAGTGTTGCATGCATTCTGATGCAATTTTTGTCAGGTGACGATTTCTGCGCCCCCTGTTTGAGGCGCATGCCCAACTCAAGCTACCACAGCGCGCTTAGCAAAAGACAGTGCAACAAGAAGTCAAAACACACAAAAAAACCGCTGAAAAATCAGCGGTTTTTCAAATCTGGCCTGTGATGGTCTAGGCAAGCACAGCAATAGATTTACTTCTTAAACAACTTGTCACCCTTTTCGTGGGTTCCTTGACAAGCCTTGCTTAACTTATCATCATGCTTTTCAAGACAAGACCAGACAGCCTTGTCATCACCTGAGCATTTAAATTCTTTGACTTCTTTTTCGCAAGCTTTCCAGTCAATTTTGGTGTTTGCGAGTGTAACCGTCGATGACATTGCGACAACAAAAGCGAATGCTGTTAATTTGTAAATATTTTTCATAGGTGTCTCCTCATTAAAAGTCAATGTCGTTGCCAATCAACAATTGAAAGGCTTTTGTCTGACGGAAAGATTATGAACTCAAAAACACCATGAACCGCTTACCTGCCAAATAACTTTGTCACGTGTTGCCAACTGCGTAGTAAAAACCCTGAGCGTTCAACATCAATCAGAGCAACAAGAGGTGATTCACCAACCGGCTTGCCATTGGAAGATGCAACAACTTTGCCAATTACAGCACCTTTGGTCACTGGCGCTTCCAAACTTGGATTGATCTCTATCGCCGTCTGAACCTGCTGCCCTTTTGGCACGGTCAACATCCAAGGTGCGCCTAGAACTGCCGACACCGTATCTGCTTTACCAAAATTTATTTTGACTGCGCCAACCACAGCATTCGGTTGAATGGGCGCCACTTTCTCAAAGCTACTGAATCCCCAACCCAGCAAAGTTCTGGTTTCGTCTGCGCGCGACTTTGCGCTACTCGCATTCAGCACAACTGTAATCAGACGCATGCCATTGCGCACAGATGAAGTGACCAAGCAGTACCCTGCTTCTTGGGTATGTCCCGTCTTCAAGCCGTCAACCGTGGGGTCGGTGTAAAGCAATGCATTTCGATTGCCTTGTTTGATGCCGTTGTACTTGAAATCACGCTCTGCGTATATTGAATAGTAGTCCGCACTGTCACGAATGATGGCACGCGCTAGAAGGGCCAGATCACGCGCTGAGGTTTTATGTGCGGGATCGGGTAGTCCTGTGGGATTGACGAAATTCGTATTCGTCATGCCCAATCGCTTTGCCTCGGAATTCATCAACTTGGCAAAACCCTCTTCAGAACCCGCCATGTGTTCGGCAATTGCTTTGGACGCATCGTTGCCCGACTGAACAATGATGCCTCGCAAGATATCGATCACAGTTGCCTGGCCGTTAAGCGGCAAGTACATGCACGATTCGGTATTGGTGCCACGGCACCAAGCGTTTTGACTGACGGATACCAGATCGGTTGGCTTGAGCTTGCCAGAACGCAATGCCTGCTCAACGATGTAACTGGTCATCATTTTGGTGAGGGAAGCAGGCGGCAAGGGCTCATCCACATTGGCAGTGGCAAGCAACTGGCCAGAGTCAAAGTCCATTAAAAGCCATGCCTTGGCAGCAAGAGCGGGCGCATTAGGCGCCAAAGATTCTTGGGCAGCCAGCGGTGGTATGGCGTTGGCCGATGCATCAGCCTTTTTAGAGGCCCCTGCCTTTTTAGAAGCGACATGCTTCGTGGCCTGTTGTTTAGCAGCGAATGTGGCTGAAGTACCAAGCAAAGTTGCCAATGCGATGGCACAGAGTACTGAGAATTTGGAAAAGGTCTTGGTTTTCATGGTGTTTTAAATCTGTATGCTGATTGTCGCCGAACAGGTTTAAAAATAAATTGCACTGAATCAAACTTGTGATCAAGTCGATTTTACAAACTCGGTTACGAACAACAAAAAAGCCCCTTTCGGGGCTTGTTGTAAACCCCGTGAGGGGCTTGATGTTGTACTGGCGGAAACGGAGGGATTCGAACCCTCGATGAGGCTCTACACCCCATACTCCCTTAGCAGGGGAGCACCTTCGGCCACTCGGTCACGTTTCCAGCAATCGAAAATTATATCAGGCTTGATCAAGGTCGAAAGCCTTGTGCAAGGCACGAACGGCCAATTCCATGTATTTCTCGTCGATCACCACAGAGGTTTTAATCTCTGAAGTCGAAATCATCTGGATGTTGATGCCTTCTTCACTCAAGGCACGGAACATTTTGCTGGCAAT
>JACCDK011429154.1_pt1 | contig 22765 bp, 20 predicted proteins | sample 7445871 | NCBI WGS metagenome assembly JACCDK01 (sample SAMN15323436, study PRJNA562643) | freshwater metagenome | isolation source: river surface water | place: USA:Blue River Watershed | collected 2017-08-15 | reverse complement strand
CACTGAAACACTTCACACCAATGAAGCGCACAGCAGCAAGAGAGTGAATTCGTTTTTCCAAAAGTGTTTTTTTGTTCAAATGAGGCGCCAATTAGTATTTAAGTACTAATTGGCGCCAACTTTCATTCGATCACATTAACCAGTTCAACTTTGGCTCTCTGATTGCGAACTTGCTTGCTCTTGACACCCAGCCTGGTACGAATGCTGAGCTTCTGGCAAAGTATCGAAGGTCAATGCTTCAGAGGGCTGGTCGGCACCAAGGGTCTCAGGTGACACCGTGACTTCAACCGCTTCCTGTGGTGTTGCAAGCTGAATCGTCGACGGGGACGACGCAAGCACCACGCTTCCAGCCCCAGCAGCGCTGAGTGTCCTAGCTTCGTTTTGCGCTTGGTCTACTCCTTGTGTGACAGCGACCATGACGTCAACACAACCGCCTGAGCCAGTGATGGTATTTGACTCACAAACGTCTTCCAGCATCTTGTCTCTGGCATTTAGCACCAGTAACGCATGCTCGGTCTGGCGGTTCAAGCTGTTGATGAGTTTGATCATCTCTGGCTTTGCCATCATCTGCATTTTGAATTCGGCGTAGACAAGGTTGATCACTGCCTGATACCTTCGATGGTTTTTTGCCCAGTCGACGTGTCGTTCAAAGTCTGCATACACCTTTGCCTTGAAAGCATCCACGCAATCGATCACATTGCTTCTTTGGGTGACGCGCGCTAACACTTGCCAAAACTGTTCACCGTCTTGCTTTTGGTAGCCCATGACAAGCCAATAAGCTTCGGGGCTTGCGTCTTTTAGGACTTGAATACCTTGCTTGACACCCGCAGCCTTGAGTTCATCGAGCTGATCGAGCGCCGCGTAGATTTGCATGGCTTTTCTTTTCTCATCAGACTCCCCCGTCTCAAGAAACCACCACGGAATCACTCTGGCAAAACTCTCGTTACCGTGGAGCTGTCTTGCGACGGCTTTTCGGGCGTCTTCTGTTTGCATGATGCCTGACATGTACTGACGCTCAACGGTGAACACACGGTTTCTTCGCACCACCGTGATTGCAAGCTCTTCCACGGCATATAGCGCCAAAGCGTCGTATGCTTGAAAGTCTTCGATGAGCGCGCTTCGAACTGCGACATAGTTGCTCGTGCTCTCACCAGCGATGAGTTGGGCCGTGTACAGGCCCGATTTAATGGCATTTTGCGCACTGCGCTTTTTGCCTGCGGCCGTTTTAGGGCCAGTCTTTGCAATAGTCATCGACATATCGATTCCTTTTAAAAATATATGGAAGGGTTTGCGGGGCAGTCCGTAAGGGACCGCGCTGTTTGTTTAAAGCCCAGTGGGCTGCAAGCGATACGATCGTTGAGTCGGCTTGTGTCAAAGCAAGCATGCAGGCTTTTTGTGCGGGTTGCTGATCCCGTTTTCAACCCAACCGAAGTGGGGTTTGGTTGCCCTGGCCGCGTACTTGACTCTACGGGGTCAGCGTGACTTGATTTGGCTGTGTTGGCAAAATCACTTTGCTGGACGCTATATATATTTGCACGCCTCAGTTACTTGCAATGTAGCAGCGATTTTTGTTTCGTGCAAGAAATTTTCTGAAAATTTTGCATATTTTTCGACCCGTTCAGAAGCCTTTGTCTAGACATTGCTAGATGGTATTTATCGTTACAAACGCGCATGAAATGGTACTGCCTGCTCATAGTTGTAATGAACAAAAATAGGCAAGCAAAACATGTCGTAAAACTCCCCGTAGTTGATTGATATCATTGGTCATGCTCAACGAAAGAATACGCGCACTCAGACTTGCCAAAGGCCTTACCCTTCAGCAGGTGGGTGACGTTTTTGGTATTTCGAGGGCTTCAGTTTCCGCATGGGAAAGTGGTGCTACAAAACCTGATGCGGGAAAGTTAGTGCGTCTTGCAGAACTGCTGGAAACATCGCTATCTAATTTGCTTGACGGTTCCGAGACGGTAAATAATGACATTGAAGTCGACCCACATGAGGTGACAGTTCCATTTATTCGTTGGGACTTAATTGAAAAAAATTTGAATGCAAATAACCCAAGCCAGCGGGTCAGGGTATCGCTTTCGAAGCAACCAAAGAGTTCGTTCGCAACCAGACTAATTGCCCCACCCGATTGGAACTGGCAGCCTGGACCGATACCCGCAGGCGCAATTTTGATTGTCGCCCCAGCGAAGTCTGCTTCGAATGGCAAAATTTTCTTGATTTCGTCCCACGAGTATGAACTTCAGTTGGCCACAACCCAAGTTGACCCATCTATGCTTACTTCTGTCAATTACTTACGCGACGGCTCACCTTTATTACTTAAGGCCTCAAAAGTTCAGGTTATTGGCGAAATACTTGAGTGGCAGATGAACAGTCAGTATTTTTGTTAGTTTATAATTGACATATGTTAGTTTATTAGATACGCTATAGACCTCTCACCCACAGAAAGGTCTTTTATGAAAAATCAATTTGCTTGGTCCTCAACCAACGTTGAGATACCCAAAAATACCCGCCCATTCGGCATTGGCGGCTCAGACATAGGCCCGCTGCTCGGGCTTTCCCCATACAAAACCCCTCTTCAACTCTGGGCAGAGAAAGTTTCACTGAACCCAAGCGCGAGCAAAGACGCCATCCATTTGCGCTTTGGGCACCATGTTGAGCCCTTTATCGCTCAAGAGTACGAGAGACAAACAGGGCTTCGAACCGTTTCTCACGCGCCAACGATTTTTCACCCAGATCAAGGCTTTATGTACGCGCATGTCGATCGGCTGGTTCTTGAGGAAGATGAAACCCTCGCGGCCGAGGGCCAAAGAATTTACGCCCAAACCCTGCTCGAGTGCAAAACCGCAAGCGTCTTCAATCGAGACGAATGGGGCGAGCCTGGAAGCGACCAGGTGCCGTCAAGCTATTTGGTTCAATGCGTCTGGTACATGGCCATCACGCAATGCAAGCGCGCTGACTTGGCTGTCTTGCTTGGCAACCAAGACTTTCGCATCTACCAAATCCACCGTGACATGGAACTAGAAAACCTGGTGCTTGACCATGCGCGGCAGTTCTGGTTTGACCATGTTCTCTCAAAAGTTCCACCTTCGCCCGTGACCGAAGACGACATTCGCACCCTGTACCCCAAAGAAGTGGCTGGGCATGTGCTCGAGGCAGATCACGAACTGCTGGCATCCCTCAAAAGCTACAAAACCACGCAGGCAAAAATTTCTGAGCTCTCAGATCAATGTGATGCCCTGCGACAAGACATTCTCAAACGCATGGGTGAGGCTGAGCAAATAACCTTGAACAACAAGGTGTTGGCCACATGGAAGTCCAGCAAACCTGCGCGCCGGCTTGATACCAAAGCCCTCGCTGCCGCACAACCAGAATTGGTCGAGCAGTTCATGATGCAAGGCGGCATGTCTCGACGCTTTGTTGTTAAGGAGCTCACATGAAACGCAAAGTCACACGCGCAACCAGCAGTGGTCGCCAGCCCGATCTCATTGACCGCGCAGTTGCTCGCTCAGGCCTAACACGAGAGTCATTTGTGAAAACCCTCACGCAAACAGCGTTTGATGGCATAGCAGCCTGGACGCAGGCCGATCTTGAGCGGCTTTTGATTGCGGCTGAAACACATCAGCTCAACCCTCTCATCAGAGAAATATTTGCAATAGCATCTTCGCTTGAACCACTTCAGCCTGTCTTGCTGGTTGTTGGGGTTGATGGCTGGAGCAAGATCTTGAACGCCCAGCCGCAGTTCGATGGCATGCAGTTTTTGGAAGCAAGCGAACAGGTGGACAACATACCTGTGTGGATTGAGTGCACCATCTATCGCAAAGACCGAACCGTTCCAGTCGCTGTGAAAGAATATTTTCAAGAAGTGCGGGGCGAGCACATAGCTTGGCTCACACACCCGAGACGTATGTTGCGCCACAAAGCCCTGACGCAATGTGCACGCCTTGCCTTTAGCTTGTCTGGTATTTACGACAGCGACGAGGCTCACCGTGTTTTGGCTGCGAAAAGCCTTGCGCCCCCTAAACGCCAAGCACTAAAGCCCAGCAACAAAGACCTCATCAAGGCGGCGTTGATCAGGGCTTGAAGCAATCGCACGCAACATGCAGACCCCGTGGTTTTTCCCGGTACTTGCCTTGCGCTGAACAACTAGATATCATGACATTTCAATTTTTATCTTGATGCGAATATGAACAATTTAACGAAAGAAAAGTTCTCATCTCAAGCCTCACCCGAAGTATTGGCTGCAATGCGGCAACTGGCTGACCAGCAAGGCCGACAGTTTCAAGCCCTGCTTGATGAAGCGCTTAGGGAATACCTTGACCGCCAACAAAACAGCACGCCAAGGCGCCATGTGTTACGTGCGTTTGCCTCAAGTCTTGATGAGTTTGACGACCTTTACCGTGAGTTAGCAAAGTAAGCCGTGGCCACTGACTACCTCAAGACTGCGGACTTGTTAGGCATGCACGTCATCTTGATCAAAAAATATGGTGGAACACTTGGTGTTCGCGACCCGGGCGCATTGGAAGCAGCGATTTACAGACCTCAGTCTGGATATTACAAAGACCTGATTCAGGAAGCATCCGCTTTCATGGAAAGCCTTGTGATTAATCACCCCTTTCTTGATGGCAACAAGCGTATTGCGTTTGCCGCCACAGATGTGTTTTTGAGGATCAATGGCTGGCAAATCAACAGTGACCCCATGGCGATTTACTCAGAAATCATGCTGCTATTGGAAGCTGGCAACTTCGATTTTGCTCACATTGAACCATGGCTCCGTAGCATTTCTGTTCGTCTTTGAAAAACCACCCCCCCAAGGGGTAAAGACAGATTTATCGCAACATAGATCTCATCTTAGCGACGTTGATCAAGGCCTGACACATTTGTTCAACCCGGTCACCATCGTGTTCAGGCTGCGTGCAAGCAGCACTTTAATCCGGGTCATCTCCGCCAGAGACCAGCATCGCAAAGAAAGGCTTTTATATGACCAAGCACAAAACTGATCGCAAACTACTGCCCAAGTTTCAATCTGAAGCCAAAGAGCGCGAGTTTTGGGAGTCCAAGCACAACGATATCACTGACTACGTAGAAACGACAAAACTTGTTGTTGCCAGATTTAAAAACCTAAAACCATCAACGACCAGCATCTCCATACGCCTTTCTGACAGCTTGCTCGAGGGCATTCGCCAGCAGGCAAACAAACTTGATGTGCCTCACCAGTCATTGATGAAGGTATGGTTAACTGAAAAACTTCAAGAGTCAGCCAAGCGTTAAATCACCAAATACCATGGGGTTGACAGGCGTTCGCCGTTTTGTTTTAATTACTACAAGTTATCAGACGGCAAAACGCTGATCGCTTAAATCTCGCTGCCACTTGAGCACCCTGAGCCACAAAAAACTCTCGGCAACAAGCGTTGGGAGGCAAGCGACGAAAACCCTTTCAAACAAGGTGAAGGTCTCATCAGCCTTTCAAACAAAATGATTGCGCCTGGCGTGGCTCCCAAACTGCGCCGCATTCGAGTCCGTTGAGGCGGGCCGGATCCCGGTTGCGGGAGGCCAAAGGGTACAAACCCCTGAAAGCAAAGCAACACAGTAAGTCGCTTCGCGCGTTTTTTACGCGCGGCTTGTTTTCGTTTGCCTTTTTAGGAGTAATACCATGGCAAAACATACAGGCCCACGCACAACTGTGGGCAAACTTAACTCATCACGCAATGCCCTGAAAAAGGGCATTTACAGTAACGCGCTCTTACCCAATGAAGATCCTCAAGCGCTTGAAGCGCTGGCCGACGATTTGGTAAGACGCTTTGACGTTCAGGACGCTGCTGGCGAGATTCTCGTCAATCGCTTGCTTCAGACAACCTTGCAAAGTAATCGACTTCAAACTGCACAAGCCAATTTGATCCGTGCAAAGATGCATACCATGGAGGTCCGTCGTGCGTTTTGCGTCCAAGTTGGCATTGATGTGCTCGCAACGACTGAGTTGCCGAACTGGTACTTTGAAGAAGACGATACTAAACGGCAGGCAGCTCTTGAGATGACCAACGTCTGGGCAGAGGCCAAAATTTTGCGGGAAAACTTCTCGACCGATTTGATTCTTCGAGCACGAAAAGAGTTTCCAAGCCTTTGGCGCTATTTGATGGGCCCAGATGGCAGTGCCATCCAAAAAGTCCATGCAACTCTGGGTGAACGTATTGCAACGCTTTACAAACACCCTAGCCCTTTGAGTAATCTGCAAGAACTCATCAATGAGCTCGAGAAAAAGCATCAGCATGCATTGCTCTACGCAAAAAATGCCGAGCGATACGAAGCCGTGATCAATGGTTTACGTTCAAAAGCTGTGCTTGACGTCTACTCTGATCCCAACTGGAGCAGGGCAGACGCAGCAACACACAAGCGAACGAATGAGTTGGTTGGCTCTCTTCTTGGCTTGCAGCGAGAAAACCCCAAGCTTCAACCGTTGGAGGTCATTGAATCCAGTGACGTGACCAAAACGCTCGAAAACCAAGAGGAAGCGGCAAAGAGCTAAAAGTGCGGAGCACCAGGTCCAGCTTATCAGCAAGATGCGCTGGGCTTGGGCGCCTACATCATTGGAGCGCCTTCATCTGCTTGAGCGCTGCCTCTATGCGCAACTTCAAAAGCGCCTGACCCAACTCGGGCGTTGCCAACTCTGGCCGCCCAGAGTACCCCAAAGCAGCTGCATTTGAGGTTGGCTTTTTGACGGTACGAACAAATGCAGGATTTACCGCCATGATCTGAGCAATATCCGCCACCCCCGCATGCTCTCCTTGGACCTCTTTGGCAATGCCTTGGCTGGCCAGATACGTTGCCTCCAGTTCCGGCTGGTAATACGCCGATACGTGCCACACCTGCACATTAGCGGCTTTTAACAACTCTGTCGTGCGAGAGGCCACGCGCTCTTGAACAGGCTGGCTCAGACCATGGTCGCCCAGCAGGTAAATGTTCTGAAATCCCGTGTACGCCAAACTCAGCACCGTGTCGCTGAGCACACGCTCAAAGGTGTCGTCTCGCAAAGCCAAGGTGCCAGGAAAAAGCAAATTACCAGCAGGCCTCGTCAAGTCACCTTGTGGCACCAACTTGACCACCGGTGCTATCAAAGTGTTGCCTAGCGTTGTTGCGATTTCTTGCGCAGCAAAAGCAACCATCCAGTTGTGTTTACCCAGTGCAATGTAGGGCCCATTTTGCTCAACGCCCCCTGTTGGCAAAATAACGGATTTAGCGCCCGCATCCACTCGCGCTTTGAGCTCGACCCAAGTAAGATCTTCCATCCAAACGGATGTATTTCCACCTTGGGCCCAGACAGGCGAGAAAGCCGTTAAAAAACTTACCAACAACCAGCGCATCACAGTTTTCACACACATGGCTTGATTCATCATGGACATAACTGCATTAGACCTCAGCCAAGCTTTTGCGCAAGTCATTTACTTCTTGGTGTACCAACTGGGTATGGCATTGGCTGCGCCGCTGATGTTGCGCTCAGAGCTTTGTTGGGTGTACCTTTGCACTGGGCTTACGATTGCTTGGATCACCTGGAAGCTTTATTTGGTCAAGCGTGCCGACCCCTCACAGGTTTTCTTCAAAACCTATTTCAGCAAAGACATCTGGTGGCACCCGTCCGCTAAAACCGATTATCGGTTCTACCTGCTCAACGCCGTTCTCATGGCTTGGATCACCAGCCAGTTTTGGTTGACCGATCGCACGTTAAGTGGTTGGTTAGACATGGCGTTTGGAACGGTGCCTTTGAGTGGTGACTTAGCATCAGCAACGGGCCCTGATGCAGCGCAAAGTGAATGGGTGGCAAAATGGGTTTTCACGTTGCTTTTTTTTATCACCTACGACTTCGGACGCTTCGTCGCTCATAGCTTGCTGCATGATGTGCCATGGTTGTGGGAGTTTCACAAGGTGCACCATTCGGCAGAGGTGCTCACCCCTATCACTGCGTTTCGGGTACACCCTATCGATTTGATGGTCATGGCTTGGGTGCCTGTGCCCTTTACTGGCCTACTCACTTGGGTGACACACCGGTGGCTTGCAACTGACATCACCTTTTTCACCTTAATGGGGTTTCATGCCTTGGTGTGGTTATTCAATCTGTTAGATCACTTGCGGCACTGGCACGTTTGGGTGCACTACGGTCCTAGGCTGAACAACTGGCTCATCAGTCCTGCTCACCATCAACTGCACCACAGCGCCAACCCTGAGCACTGGGGTTGCAACCGCGGTTACGAGCTGGCCATTTGGGACAGGCTCTATGGCACCTTCATCTCGCCCCAGCACTTACAGCACCCCATCACTCTGGGCTTAGGCGACGACTCGGATGATCAGTGGCGCAGCGCCAAGGCGCTGTTTCTCAAACCCTTTGTATTGCTCATGAAACCTGCTAATCCGCAACAGGCAGCATCACCCGCTGAGCCGAGTTCCAACCTACCGCTTCAATAACGTGGGACTACCCTGTCGTCCGGCGCTACTCGGTCGTTACCGGGGTGTGCCGGCTTGAAGCGGTTGACTTCAGGGTTGAGCCACACCGTCTCGTAAAACAAATTCACAGGCCGCGTCAGCTTGGCACCCCCATCGCGAGTGAGCGGTTTCCAAGCAAAGTTGGCATATGAGCGGCTAGAGCTCGTCAAGAACGCATCAAACGGAATCGCCCAGAAGATGCCTTTGTCAAACGATCCTTCGCCAAACACCTCTGCCGGCACATTGGTCTTGGTGGCGTAAGCCCCCATCACCGAGCCATTTGCAAAGGTTTTTGAGACCGTCAGCGTCGCCCCCTTGTCGCCTGCCAAATACTGACCAACGGCAAGTGAGGTGCTCACGCCATCGATGGGTGTCATCCAATAACCTGTGACGTGCCCAGTTTGCACGTGGTAGTCTCTGAAACTAAAGTCTTGCGCAAAGTCGCGCTGCTTGACTTTGTTCACATCCACACCCAACGCCCAGCGACTGCCTGGCCGGCGATAAAGGGCCTCTGCCCCTACACCCCCAAACATCTCTTCCAAATAACCACCGTACACACCCCAGTACACGTTGTCGCTGGCGCGAGCGGTTTTGTTGATGGTGAGGTTGGTGAGCGTGGTGGGTGACGTCACAAAGTACTCACGCAAGTGTGTTCTCACACGCGGCATGCTGGATGAGCCACCATCTCTGAAACGGTCGTAGTTATTGATCAATCGTTGACGTACCATACCTTTGGCCTCAAAGCCTGCAGGCAACTTGAGGCCAGTACGCAATGCTAAGCTGAATTGATACAACACAAACCCGTCGGGCCCTCCGAGCGTTTGAATGAAATCGATGCCTGGGTCAAAGTAAAAGTGTGTGGATTTTTCTGGCAAAGTTGCTTGACCAGCTGCAGGTTCAGGGTTGTATGTGGGCTGATTCGGTGTAGCTACTTCGTTGGTTCTGGCTGGCTGAGTTTGTGCTGTTACCCACTCTTCGCGGTTGACTTTTTCTACTGACAAGACCGAACCTACTGATTTGTGTTGCACCTCAACCTGCTCAATGTTGGCGGGCGCATCGCGGTGGATGATGCTCATCGCTTTGTCAAGACGCACAGATGGGTATGGGTTGCTCGAGCGCGCAGCTTCCACCACTAACTTTTTGTCATCCAGATAGATTTGGTCCACCTGCCATTGGGTGTACTTTTCAATGTCTTGGGCGGTTGAAGCCCAATTAGGCGATTGGTTTGGGCGTTGCATGTTGGCTCGGGGCAAGGGCGGGTCGGTCACTTTAGGCACATTCAGCCCAGAAAAGTCGGTGAACATCGTCAAGCCTATCGAGAAGGTGTTGCCACGCTCAATGCCAGCGTGCACATCAAACCCCTTCCAACCGGTGTAAACCGCCCCCAGATTGATCGGTCGCTTGACTTCAAATGCATTGCCAAAGGGCTCGTTTTTGTAGTTGTTTCCCTCGTATTCAGCTTTAAAGACCAAGTCCCAAGGGCTCTCATAGCTCACACCTCCAAACAATGCAGCAGGTCCATGAAACCAACTCTTGCCAGCAAATTTTCCGCCTTGCCCGAAATCTTTGTCTCTGATATCAAAGCCCTGCCCCATCAACTTACTCAAGGGATTTTGCAAACTACCGCGATTGCCAAGATAGCCCCATCCCATTCCTAACGAGTAATCCAACCTGCCAAAGCGCTTATTGGCCACCACATACTCTGCACTAAAAAGTCCTGTTCCACCCATATCACGCCAGCCAACCGACACCTCAGGTAGCAAGTCGCTCTCCTTAAAAGCACTTAGCTTTAGGTCAATACTCTTGTCTTTCGCAGACTGAGATCCACTAAATTCAGGAACATCTGAATACAACCTATTTAATATGGAGACATATCTAAACCCAACCTCTGCCCAAGGCATGGGTTGAAAAAAAAGATTCATTTGCTCATAAGGTCGCACCCTGTGTAGTCCAAAACCAAAATAGCCTTCATCTCGCATGCGCGCAGTTGGGATTTGCATCAAACCGGCATTGCCCCAGTCGCTTGCGGTTGCCCTTGGTGTCAAGCCTTTACCAGATATGTCTAAAGTGCCGATTGGCTCAACGGCAGGCGACACTTGTCTGTGAAATGGCTCAAAAACATCAAGCCTGATATTGCTCGCCACACCTTGGTAACTCAACCAAGTTGCCCAACGCTCGTTAAACGTTTCGCTGAGTGCCGAGCTGTTTGGCAACCATATCCAAGCACCAGGAGCTGGCTGATCCTGAAGATGCATATTCCAAGTGGCAACACCTAACCTTTGTACCCCTGCATCAGGCTGTACGACCCATGCCCAAGGGCCATATTTGGGAAAGCACGCTTGCACATAGTCTCTTACATGCAAGCCTTCTTTGTGAAGCAATTCACAAGCTGCTCCGTCTGAGGTCAAGACGCGCACAACGTTTGGTCTTTGTGGGATTTGAATCGAGTCTGCCTTGCGTAGCATCGGGTCCCTTTTGGGCGAGGCCTCCAACCACTTCGCCTCAGCAGCAAATGTTCTGACGCGACCGGTTGGTTGAAATATTTCAATCAAACGCTCTAGTGCTTTGGCTTCGTTAGCTTTTATTTTTTTACTTTGAGCTAGCACCTTCACTTCTTCTTGAAGTAAGCTATGCAACCTTTTTTGCCTTTGCAACTCCTCAGGTGTTTGCCACATCAACCCGAGGGAATAAGCGTCTTCCTTGAGCTGTTGTGTATTCAACCATTCACTCAATCGTTGCGGATTTTGTATTTGGGTGGGGTTTGTTTCTTGCGCTTGCGTCAAGCTGCTCATTAGTGATGCAGCGATGCCTACAGAGATGAGACGGCGATACTTCATTTGGACACCACCACACCCAACGGTCTGATTTTGAAACACAACTCTGGTGCCAAGCATTGCTCGCTGTAAATCACCTTGTCAGCGTTCAATGCAAATTTCTGTTGGTATATCCAACTCCTGCCTTTTTCATCTTTGCTCTTGATTTCTTCTAACACCCAAGCGGTCGCATCAGTGATAAGCGTTTTTTCGGCTTCATTCGGGTTGACTTTCTGAGTAATCACATACTCTTTCAAACCGTAGCGGTAACCTGGCATGACCTCTTTGGTTTGAGACCAAACCATTGGCAAGCGATGCCCCAGAATGTCAGACCATACCGGCGTGTTGGTGACAACATGACGCACCTCTTGGGTCATGCCAAGCACTTTAACCAATCTGCCGTTTACCATCATCAGCATCTCGCCTTGACCGCTGTACCAGTGCTCAATGATGTTGCTGCCGTTCGTTTCTCTGTAACCCAGAGCCATAACAGCCTTGCGACCCTGCCACTCTACCTCCAGGTACTCAAAACCTGCAGAAAAGCTACCCATTGTGCTTTTGTTAGAGAAGAAATGTCCAGCCGTGTCTGTCACAGGGTTAAACCCTTGACAGCCGACCAAAGTCAAATAGATGGCAAGCGCAATTACCTGCCCGATGAAAGAGTACCGCATCTTGTCAAAAAAAACGCCCCTTACGGGGCGTTTGGTTAATCAAAGTAATGAGTTGATTACTTGGTGTTGGTAGTGGTGGTGGTGGTGGTAGTAGCAGCAGGTGTGTCGTCCTTGTTGGCTGCCACAGCAGCGGCAACAGCAACGGCGGCTGCCACAGCGGCAGCAACACCCACAGTCACGCCAGCGGCTGCACCTGCAGCAGCACCTGCTCCAGCACCAGCACCACCTGCGCCACCAGCACCGCTAGAAGAAGATTGCTGCTGAGCAAATGCAACAGGAGACAAGGCTAAAGCGATAGACAAGAACAGAGCAGAAACTTTTTTCATGTTGATTCCCAAAAGAGAGTTTGTTGAGTTTCACCAAAGCTAGAAATAGCCTTCATTGGTAATGTTTAGAGCAGTACGTCGGCACCACTTCAGGCGTCAATGTATCACAATCAGAAATGTCCGTCACCCCCCCCTCCAGTATCGTGCGTTTTTTGCAACAGCCCCAAATCAGACGATTGAAAGAGTACTTTTGGACTGCTGTCATAATTCAATCTCAAAAGTTCAAGCAGTTACCTTCCAATCGTAATCCCTCCAATGCTCCACACCGGAAACTACCGCCAGCACCTTTTGGCCCTAGCTAGTCTTGTAGCCTCAGCAGTTTTTACTTTGCTAGCTTACTTGGCACCAAATACTACACACTATCCATTAATTCGAATACAAAATGGCTCCATACTAACCAGCATCATCTCTGACCCGTTGAGTTCGTCGCAATCTTGCTTAACTGCGCTGCAAAATCAACTGCTAAACATCCATGCTGCCTGCCCAAGCTGTGAAACCTCTGGGAGCCAATGCACCGAACAACTTTCTGCCTCTCTGAGCCCCCTGATCACAAAGGCCCCGCTGTCTACTTACTCTGCGACCCTGCCCAATGGCTTTGCAGTTTACGAGTCAGCGAATCCCGAATTGGCAAAACAGGCGTGCTTGCAAAGTGAGCAACAGTCAAACCACAAAGGCTTTCTTGTGCGATGCTCTGCCCCCAATGAAACCCGCCTTGGCTTGAATAAGCGAACACCTCCCGCCTTTACTGCTCAAACTTTGTGGACCAGCCTTTCAGCGTTGAGTTTTGCTTTTACCTTGATGCTGGTTTTACAAATCTTTAACCACCGAATTGCCAGACATGCCTTGAAGCTTGAACGCCGTCATAAGCAATTTTTAGTGGCCTTTTTTGACGTTATCGCCGTAGAGATAAGCCTGTATTTGGCAACAGCACTCAAGTTGGAGAGTTTCTATGTCCCATTAAGCCAACTGAATTACTTTCCAATTGCTGCACCTTTGCTCGCCTTGCCTATTTTTTGGAGGTTTGGCCTTTACAACGCGGTAGTGCGCTATATAGGGCTGCACGCCTTGGTAGCGGTAGTAAAGGCTGTTGTGTTATATGCCTTATTGCTGATGGTATGGGCTGCCTGGGTTGAAGTTCCAACATTTTCTTCAAGCGTTGTTTTTGTGCATAGCTTGCTTACTCTGCTTGCAATTGGCGCCTCTCGCGCCATTGCAAGAAGGTGGTTGTCTCTTGCACAAAACAGCAATTCATCCAAACTCCCTCGCAAGCGAGCAGTTATCTACGGCGCAGGCTCAGCAGGCGTGCAATTGGCTTTGGCTTTATCGCAAAGTCGTGAATTTTTACCGATTGCGTTTGTGGATGACGACAGCAAATTGCACCACAAACAAATTGCCGGTTTAACTGTTTATGCACGCGATGAGCTCGATGACTTGGTCAATATTCAAAGAGCTTCGGAGGTATTGCTGGCATTGCCATCCAGCTCAAGATCTGAGCGCAACAGCATCATCTCAGAGTTAGTTCACCTTCCAGTGCAGGTTCGCACCTTGCCAGGGGTTGCTCATCTGGCAGAGGGCAAAGTCAAAACATCTGATTTGCGCGATGTTGACATTGAAGACCTCTTGGGCCGTGACCCAGTGCCCCCTAAAGTAGAGCTTTTGGAGGCCAATATCAAGAGCAAAGCCGTCATGGTGACTGGCGCTGGGGGCTCTATCGGCTCAGAGCTATGCCGTCAGATTTTGGCTCACAAACCCACACTACTCGTCCTCTACGAGTTGAATGAATTTGCGCTTTACAGCATTGAGCAAGATTTGCTAACTATCGCACCTTCAGCTATCAATGTCGTTATACCTATTTTGGGCTCTGTCACCGACCCCACAAAACTCAATTTAGTTTTAAAACGGTTTGAAATTCAAACCGTGTTTCATGCAGCAGCTTACAAGCATGTACCCATGGTAGAAAAAAACCCCTGTGCAGGGGCTTACAACAACATTTTGGGTACTTGGCACACCGCAACTGCAGCACTGCACAACGGTGTCGAAACCTTTGTGCTGATTTCAACAGATAAAGCAGTACGCCCCACCAACACCATGGGTTCCACCAAGCGCTTGGCAGAGCTTGTGTTGCAGGCACTCGACCAAGTTAGCTCCGACTGTACCCGATTTGTGATCGTGCGCTTTGGCAATGTGTTGGGCTCCTCAGGTTCTGTAATACCAGTGTTTAAAGAGCAAATCAAAAACGGGGGGCCAGTAACGGTGACCGACCCTCGTATCATTCGCTACTTCATGACCATACCTGAGGCAGCACAGTTAGTCATTCAAGCAGGCGCAATGGGAAAAGGCGGTGATGTATTTGTGCTTGACATGGGGGATCCCGTAAAAATACTAGATATGGCTATCAAAATGATTCACCTCAGCGGATTATCTGTTCGGGACGAATCCAACCCTTCAGGTGATATAGAAATAACCTTTTCAGGTTTGCGCCCTGGCGAAAAGCTTTATGAGGAGCTACTGATTGGCGACAACGTCACTGAGACTGATCACCCGAGAATATTGCGGGCTAGCGAACACATGCTTTCTATTGATGCTGTAAAAAGTATTTGCGACGATATCACGAGTGCTTGCCGCGCAAATAACAGTGAAGCTCTGCGATTACTTCTTCTAAATACTGTTAGGGAATTTGCACCTCAGTGTGGCAATGAAGATTTACTGGCAACTCAAATTTGGTAATCCTGTAATGACCTAGCGGAATCTGCTCAGATCAAGCTGCTAATTAAAGCACTTTAAATGCTTAGTTTGGCGTCCACGATCTGGCTGTCACTAAATTTCGATCTCTTCATTTAGAACCTCTTCTATTGGAAAAATTCTACTTCTCACGCCTTTGGTTATCAGGGACAATACCACATAAATTTGCAACTCAACCTTTAATACATCGCATAGACAAAATCAGAAACCTTATGATCGGTTGATTCTTTCAAGCGCAGTTCTTTAGCCATCTTTCGTAATTCTGGACCAAGGGCAGCCAGCTCTTTCATTCCATTCCGCTCCCAAACGCCAAGCAGGGCGGCAACAGTCTCCTCCTGGGGAACAATCGATTCAGGCTCATAAACTTCTTCAAAATAGCTCGCCGTCTCTGCCTCAATCTGGACCGGAATCGTCGCGGCTACCGCAGCCCGTAGTGGAGCCAGTTTAGACTGAAAAAAATTCAACAAATCAACATCAGTCAAGGTCAAACTCCTTCTTCCATGAATCATCGATCACTATCGCTGGTTGTTCGGTCCGATACAAAATGTAACCTCCGAGGACCAGCGCATCTATTTCCGTCCGTAGAAAACACCGGTACGCATCTTCAGGCGTGCAAACAATTGGCTCACCGCGAACATTAAAGGAACTGTTTACCAGTATCGGGCAACCGGTTAGGGCCTCGAAGGATTCCAGAATCGAGTAAATTCGCGAATTGACGTCCTTAGTAACAGTCTGGACGCGTGCACTGTAATCGACATGCGTGATAGCCGGTACATCGCTACGCAACGAATTCACAATTCGCAGCATGTCTTCGGTATCAGCGGGTGGCTCAGGATACAGCCGACGTTCTTCCCGCACCGGAGCTACTATCAACATATAGGGACTGTCTGAATCAAGCTCAAAATAGTCAGACACCCGATCCCTCAGAACCATGGGCGCGAACGGCCTAAAGGATTCGCGGAACTTGATTTTCAAGTTCATGCGCGACTGTGTGGTTGCCGAACGCGGATCACCCAGTATGGAGCGTCCGCCGAGTGCCCTAGGGCCGAACTCCATCCGGCCTGAAAACATACCTACGATTTTTTCTTCGGCCAAAAGAGCAGCTATTTCCTTGGCACCACCGTCAGTCTCGTCCAGCTTGTGGTGCACTGCTTCTGTTCGCTTTAGAAAAGCTGCAATTTCTCTATCTTTGTACTCGGGGCCTATGAGACTCCCTTGCTGCATGTCTGCACCTTGTTCAGGTCCAGGTCGGGTGCCGCCCAGCATTTCAATGTCTGCCAGAAATGCCGCTCCAATGGCCCCCCCAGCATCGCCGGCAGCTGGCTGTATCCAGACATTGTCAAAGATACGCTCTTGAAGGATTTTGCCATTTGCCACACAGTTCAGTGCCACCCCCCCGGCGAGGCAAAGATTTGACGCCCCGGTTATCGCTCGCAGATGTCTTGCAAGCTTTAGCATGATTTCTTCGGTTACGCATTGAATGGAAGCTGCCAAATCCATTTCTTTTCGCGTAATGCGGGTTTCTGGGAGCCGTGGACCACTGTCAAAAAGCCTATGAAAGCGCTCGCTGGTAAGCGTTGCCCCTAGGTGAAAATTAAAATATTCAAGATTCAGCCTGAATGAACCGTCTGCTTTCACGTCAATTAAATGGCTTTTTATCTTCTCGGCGTAAATCGGTTTTCCGTAGGGTGCGAGTCCCATCAGCTTGTACTCGCCACTATTGACCCTGAATCCGCAAAAATTGGTCACTGCGCTGTACAACAACCCAAGTGAATGCGGATATCGGATTTCTTTAAGGAGTTCAACTCGGTTACCCCTTCCAACCCCCAAGCTTGTAGTCGCCCACTCTCCCACGCCATCTACACACAAAAGTGCGGCTTCCTCAAAGGGCGAGGGATAGTAAGCAGAGGCCGCATGGGAATAGTGGTGCCGAGCATGAAAGATGGGAACTTGGCAGTTGAGCATCTTCTCAATATGTTCTTTAAAATAAGGTTTTACACCGAAAAAAGACCGAGCAGCTTTGGCAAAGTGTAATTCTGACGCAGGAGCAAATGCAACAGAGGACCTGATGATCCGGTCGGCAGTTAGTGCCGGATCGTCGTAAAAGGCTATTGCTGACAAATCCACGCCATCTACCTCCGCCTCCTCCAAACAATAGTTAATTGCGTGCCGCGGGAAACCGGCATCATGCTTGCGCCTAGTAAATCTTTCTTCTTGTGCCGCCGCAATAATCTTGCCATCCCTCAGGATAGCAGCCGCGGAATCATGATAGTAGGCAGATACGCCCAACACATACCTTGTCATTTTTTATTTTCCAGTTCAGGAGCAAGCATTTTAGCGATCGACTTGCCGATGATTTCATGTGCAAGCGGCGTCAGGTGACAATCGGTCTGGAACCTAAACTTCCTTCGAACGCTTGCCGGGTAGACCCAGAGGTCGTCAACAGCGTGATGAACGGTTGCATTGTTTGCCTCGGCAAACTCATCAAAACGCTTACGGATGTCCGCGTAGCTCGATGTTTTTTCAACGTATTGATAGACCGGCAGGACCAAGATTTTAACTGGTACCTCGGACTTCGCAATCCATTGCCCCAGAATGGCGCTCATCAACCGCCACCCTCGGCTGTCCGCCGTTTTGTATTCCGGCAGGGGCTGGTAGCGGGTCAGTTTTTGGATATGATCCTTGAACTTTGGTCCAAACATGTTCACCAATTTGCGCAGCGCACCGTATCGGCCAACTGCATTTTTCTTTGCCCCCAACTGTTCAGCGCTGAGGCTATAAGGCGCCGGTACTGGAACCCCTCTCAGTAACAACTCATTTGCAGCTGAAAGTTCGTACCAAGGCTTGGGAACCATCAGCGGCTGGCCGTCCTTGTTACTCCACTCTCTGGATTCCAGAACGACTCTTTGGATATTTTCTACTAGCACGCCGATCACCACGATGTCGTGCTCAATTTGCTCCATGTACTGCTGGTAAATCAAATACTGCTGATCGGTTCCACTGCCACTTAATCCGAAATTCAGGACTTCGGTGTCCTCCAGATTTTTTTCCAGAACTTCAGAATACCTCTTCCCATTGCTGACTCCATCTCCCGCTGTATAGGAGTCACCGAACACCAAGATGCGCTTGCTCTTTGATTTTTCCGGTGTGACCTCGCTATTGCACCGGAAACCTTCGCGATTGGTTTTGATCAGGTAACCGCCGCCCTCATGTTCCACGCGCATTTTCAGGCTGGGTAGGTATTTATATCCATAAATAGAATTATGTTGCATCAACTGTCGATGCGATGGCACATGGTGAGCGCCCAGCATTCGATTAATCCCCGCAATAGATTCATCGCCGCGCGCTCTGGAATGATTGTTCTCGGTCATATTTTCTATTAATTGAGTGTATAAGTATGCAAGCCTTCATTCAATACATGCTAACTTCTCGAAATGACTGGGGAAAATAGGTGCAACAGTCGTTCGAAAATCAGTAAAATTAAGCTTCGCCATATCGTTTGCTACCTTACTCTTGATTTCACTACCACAAATGCGGCTGAATCAATTGTAGCAAACACGTTTACTCAGCTTACGAAGTCTTTGCTTCGAAGGAAGAATTACCGTGCTGTAAGTTCCTTATTCAAGTACAGATGGTTTATTACCCACCGCAAGTAGCGCTCTTTCTTTTGAAAATTTGATGAATTTATTTTTTTTATGTGTTATCGGATAAAGTAAACTTGCCATATCAGCTATGAACTTCAAAAAAGGAAATCTCCATATAATGGGTAACTGAATAAAAGACTGACAGTATTCCACTTGGAAATGCGCCATTTTAAGCGCTGAAATTAGACTTGAAGTGGTGAAGGGAGTTTGATGCGTATATTCTTCATAAAAAAATTTATACGTCCATTTCCAGTCAGGAGTGATTACTATTAACTTGCCATTTGGCTTCAAAACTCTTAGTGCTTCAGCTAAACAGCTGGAAATTTCTTTTATTGTCAAATGCTCTATTCCCATCTTAAAAAAGATTACTTCAAAACTATTGTCTGCGAAAATCAATTTTTGATTAGCAATGTCGCATTGGTAAATATTATTTGGCTCATCGTCATTGTCGATGTCAACGCCCGTATAGAAAAAATTTAAATTTTCGAAAACACTTTTAAAACTTCCAGTTCCACAAGCCAAATCCAGCACTTTTACTCCCGAGTTTATTCGAGCCAACTCAGTTATGTAATTTATTAGCATAAAATCATATTGATTGGCGAGTTTCTTGTGAGCATAGTTTGTTTGAAGATAATTTTTTTTTTCCATATTATCCTTTAAGTTAGATTTTAATTTTTTTAGAATTTATCATTTTTTCCCTATTTTTATAGTTATGTTTTTTGTTGATTTTTTAATTTACTTGTTATTCCTACTATGAAAACATACTGCCAAAAAGAATTAGCATAAGTTGCAGGGCTTTTCAGTCGCACGCCAACTTAATCACCGCGACCAAAAGCTTCGATGACTGACAAAATCGCAGTTGACTGTTTATTATCTTTCTTGTACTAAATGTTATATCCGGTTTTGTTTTATTTAATAATTTTTTTTTGATTTATACACTTTTGCCTCTTATTTGTCAATAATTTTTCATCGAAACTTAACTTTTTAATGCAATAATTTTCTTCGAATTATTCACAGCCTTTCCGAGCGAAACACATCAAAACTGGAAAATGCGTCAAGCTGGCATTCGCTTAATTTCCGGCCAAAAGAGCCACGACATTCTTTTATTTGTTCGAGATCGCGTTACTCTTGTTCTAAAGCAATCCACCTTAATCGTTAGACTTTTTTACGGCCTCATGCTAGAAGTCTCGCCGTTGCATATTTCTTGTTTCTACAGTACCCTCCTTTGAATTGATAACACCACCTTAACAAAGTGTGTTTAACCGGCATCAGCCGGCTCTCCGCTTCTTCTCTCTTTGATCATTTATAAACTTACTGTTATAGACAGCAACAATTAATTCAGGCCGTCGCCTTCATCATCACCACTGCAATGGCATCACAAGTTTTTTTTATCTCATCAGGAGTCAGCGTTGGATGTACTAGAAACATTAAACTGGTCTCACCTAATACCTTTGCAATTGGCAAACGATCTTCTGGTCTAAAACCTGTGCCATCAAATGCTTGTTCTAAATAAACCTCTGAACAAGAACCTTGATAACAGGGTACGCCAAGTGCATTAATTTCTTCAATGATGCGGTCACGGCTCCAGCCCCTCGGCAGGAGCTCAGGCCGCACATACATGTAGTACTTGTAGTGGGCATGTGCACACCCCATGACATTAGGACCAAGATCACATCGGTGCTTACAATCATCACATCTAAATTCTGGGACTCGAAGGGCGGGGAATTGTCGTGATACTTCCGAAATTCTTGAAGCGTTTTGAGTACGCTTTGCAGTCCAATCGCACATTCGATCAAGTTGAATCCGCCCCAAAACCGCCTGCATCTCTAACATGCGAAAGTTGGTGCCAAATCCTTCATGCAACCAACGAAAACCTTTTGAGTTCTTTTGTTCGTAAACTGCGTCATAATTCTTTCCGTGATCTTTATACGACCACATTGCATGCCACAACGCCTTGTCGTTGGTCGTGACCATCCCACCCTCCCCACCTGTTGTAATAATCTTATCTTGACAGAAGCTCCAGGCACCTATATGACCGATGCTTCCAACTCGTCGCCCCTTGTAAATTGCTCCATGTGCTTGTGCACAATCTTCTATCACCTTAAGGCCATGATTCCCCGCTAGCTCTAGTATCGGATCCATATCACATGGCCACCCAGCCAAATGCACGCAGACAATTGCTTTTGTTTGTGGGGTAATTACTTCAGCAATGGTACTAGCCGAAATATTGCCAGAGTCAGCCTCAACATCGGCAAATACGGGTTTTGCACCTGTATTTACTACGCAAGAAATACTTGCTATGAAAGTGCGCGGAGTTACCACAACCTCATCACCAGGGCCGATGTCCAGAGCCTTCAGCGCTAATTCAAGGGCAACGGTGCCATTGCTTAACGCTACTGCGTAGGTCGTACCGCACCAAGCAGCAAACTCTTTTTCAAATTCAATGCATTGTTTACCAGTCCAGTAATTTACCTTGTTTGAAAGTAGAGTTTCGCTAATGGCTTCAGCTTCCTCTTTAGTGAAACTTGGCCACGTAGAAAATGTAGTGTTCAGCATATTTTTCAGGCAAAAACAGTTTTTATAATATAATAAATATCCATCTTTAATGACCAATTTTTCACATAATCTTTATTTATGTTCACCTTATCAGGCCAAATAATGTTCTGATTATATGCTTCAGGATCAATCTCTCTAGCGAGCAATGATTCTTCATCTCTGTATTTTAGAGTAGCTGGGCCTGTTATACCAGGCCTAATTCTAAGAATAATACTGTCATCTCCATCAAGTAGATCAGCATATCCAGGAACATCAGGCCGAGGCCCGACAAAACTCATATCGCCTAAAATAATATTAATTAACTGTGGCAACTCATCAATTTTTGATCTTCTGAGAATTCGCCCCACTCTAGTTATTCTGCTATCACTGACAGTCGTAACGGTTGTTTGCACTGAATTATCTATCCGCATTGTTCTTAATTTAATAACTTTAAATACACGACCATATCTACCAACCCTTTGTTGAAGAAAGAAACCACTAGCACCTGTGTCGTAGTAGGCGATGATCCAACCAATTATAATAACCCACCAAAAGAACAACAAGCCCACGCAAGCTAAAGTCAAATCAAAACCTCGTTTTAATATTTCCTGTTTTAAAGAGAACGTATTTTGCATGTTATTATCTGATTTTATATATATTTATTAATAAATCTTCTTTAATACTTTTTCCACACCACACGGTTAACGTAGTCGGTGTAACTGTGAATGATTCGCAGCACCTTGGATGACACATTAGGGACACAGTAGTCGGATACCTCACGGATACCGAGAGGACTAGTTCTTTTGTCGCCTCGAGGCTGCTTGAAGATAATTGACAGCCCCTGACGCACACGCTCTACTTCCAACCCAACCATCATGACTGCAGCCTCTTCCATACCCTCAGGACGCTCGTGAGCTTCGCGCAAATTCAATGCGGGGAAATTTAATATGGACGACTCTTCGTTAATCGTCCCACTATCTGACAGCACAGCACGTGCCGAAATTTGTAACTTCACATAGTCATGAAATCCCATTGGTTTCAGCAATCGTACAAATTCATGAAATTTTGCATCTGTATCTCTGATACGGTTTTGCGTTCGTGGATGGGTTGATACTATGACAGGCTGCTTGTACTCCTCGGCTATAGAGTTTAAAATGTCTACTAATTTATGAAAAGACTGATTCGAATCAATGTTTTCTTCACGGTGAGCACTTACTAAAAAGTATCTGTCTTCTATCAAATTTAATTGCAATAAAATTTTTGAATCATCGATCCTTTGTCTATAATAGGTTAGTACTTCAAGCATTGGGCTTCCTGTTTTAATTATCATATCTGGAGGTAAACCCTCGCGTATTAAATACTCGCGAGCAATTGTGCTGTAAGTCAGGTTAATATCAGCTGTATGATCCACGATACGGCGATTAATTTCTTCTGGTACGCGTTGGTCAAAGCAACGGTTGCCAGCCTCCATGTGAAAAATTGGAATTTTACGTCGCTTAGCAGGTATTACAGAGAGACAGCTGTTAGTATCGCCAAGCACCAACATAGCCTCGGGCTGCACT
>JACCDK011955335.1_pt1 | contig 22773 bp, 24 predicted proteins | sample 7445871 | NCBI WGS metagenome assembly JACCDK01 (sample SAMN15323436, study PRJNA562643) | freshwater metagenome | isolation source: river surface water | place: USA:Blue River Watershed | collected 2017-08-15 | reverse complement strand
GCCATTGGTCGTGCGCCGCCTCAAGCCGCGCAAGCCCGATATCCCCAAGACAAGCGCGCCCCCCCCCAATCAAGATTGGCGCACGATAGAGCAAGAGCCGATCCACCAACCCCGCCTGCACAAAGGCCGCTGCGGTTTGTGCACCGCCTTCGACCAGCAGATATTGGACATCCGTCAGCTCATGAACTTGCTCCGGCGCAGACAGGGCCGTCCAGCCTGACTCTCCCGTGCCGCGCGTCAACAGCGCCCGCGCTGGGGAGCGCACTTCTAAACCCGGCAGCCGAACAGTCAGTTGGGGCGTATCGGCCCGACACGTCTCTCCGCCAACGAGAATCATGTTTGTGCGGGCGCGCTCCAAATGCCCATGCGCGCGCGCCGCCTCACCTGTAATCCATTGGCTTTCCCCCGATGCGAGAGCGATGCAACCGTCCAGCGAGGTTGCAAGTTTCAGGGTGATGAACGGGCGACCGGCATGATGCTGCATCAACCATCCGGCCATGGCGCGCCGAGCATCGTCGGCCAATAATCCTGCTGCAACCTCAATCCCTGCTGCCTGAAGCAGGGCAATGCCCTGTCCATTTGTGCGCGGGTCCGGATCGGTCAGGCCAATGACAACACGCGACACGCCAGCGGCGATCAGACTGTCCGCACAGGTCGGGCCGCGCGGGCTTTCATGAGCGCAAGGCTCCAACGTGACATAGGCGGTTGCCCCGCGTGCGGCCTCTCCCGCTTGAGCCAGCGCCATCGCTTCCGCATGGGGCCTGCCGCCGGGCTGGGTCCAGCCGCGCCCGACAATGCGCCCCGCCTGCGTCACGATGCAGCCGACATTGGGATTGGGGCCAGTTAAGGCCCGTGTGCGTCCAGATAATGCGATGGCTGCGGCCATCAGCCGCCGATCCTGCGACGCTATAGACCCCATTCGTCCATCTTCTTTTCCATGTCCTTGAACGGCTTGCGATTGGCCTCAAGGATGCGCTGGCGCTCTGCTTCTTCCGCTGCCCGCTTCTTGGCATCTATTTTCTGCTGGGCGATAATCTCGGCGTCGGTGCGCTTTGGATCAAGATTTTCAACATAGACAATTTTGGGCGGCCGATATTCCATCGGCACCTGACCAAGATAGAAAAGCGCGACCAAGACGAGCGGAATCGTTGCTGAGAGCAGCGCCAAGCCCATCTTATGCGCCACGGGCTGTTTGAGGAACGTCTTGAGGTCGCGCCAAGCGGCCTTAGGACTGGCGGGGCGGGGGAATACAGACATGAACGGAAAGATAGGCGGTCAGCGGTCGATATACCAGCCCGGATCAGGCTGATGCCGCCAAGAGCCGAGCAATGGCGCGGTCTCGTCCAATGAGCGGCAACAAGGCCCTCATAGCCGGACCATGATCAACGCCCGTCAAAGCCTGACGCAAGGGCAGGAAAAGGGCTTTGCCCTTACGCTCCGTGCTGGTTTTGAGCGCATCTGTCAGGTCATGCCAAGGATCCCCCGACCAGTTGAGCGCGGCTGCGGCCTTGGCAGCCTCCGCCAGATAGGGCTTGTCCTCGGGTGCGATGGTCGCGGCAATATCTCCCGTCACAACGGCCCACCAAGGGCCAACATCGGCCAAGGTGTCGATATTGGGTCGAATGGCGCACCAGGCAGCCTCATCCACGCCCTCGGGCAGACGATCCGCAACGGATGCAAACGCCGTCTGGTGCAAAATCTTTGCGTTGAGTTGCGCCAGCTCTTCCTCATCAAACCGCGCGGGCGCGCGACCAAAATGGGCAAAATCTATTGTGGCGATCAAGGGCGCCACATCCGTCACTGGCTCAACGGGCGCGCTTGTCCCCAATCGGGCCAGCAGTGCGAGGATGGCGATCGGTTCAATCCCACGTTCCCGAAATGCATCCATGCCAAGCGAGCCAAGCCGCTTCGACAACTTCCCTTCCGTGCCTGTGAGCAGCGCCTCATGCGCAAAGTGCGGCGGCTCGGCGCCAAGGGCTGAAAACATTTGAATCTGCGTTGCCGTGTTGGTCACATGATCTTCACCGCGCACAACATGGGTGATACCCATATCAATATCATCAATTGCCGAGGGCAGCATATAGAGCCACGACCCATCAGCCCGGCGAATGACGGGATCAGACAAGAGCTTGGGGTCAAAATGCTGTGGCCCGCGGATCAGATCAACCCATTGGATGGGCGCATCATGATCCAGCTTGAACCGCCAATGCGGCGAGCGGCCTTCAGGAACGGGGGCATCCGGGGCCGGGCGCTCATAGACCGGGGGCAACCCCCGCCCCAGCAACACCTTGCGCCTTAAGTCGAGCTCCTCCGGCGTCTCATAACAGGCATAGACCCGTCCCGCCGCCTTCAGCTCTTCAAACCGGCGCTCATAAAGATCGAACCGAGTAGACTGACGCGCTTCGCCATCCCAATCCAGTCCCAGCCAGCGCAGATCATTACGGATTGCATCGACAAAAGCCTCTTGCGACCGCTCAACATCGGTGTCGTCAATCCGAAGCTGGAAACGGCCGCCCTGTTTCTTGGCCCAAAGCCAATTATGCAAAGCCGTGCGAACATTGCCGACATGGAGCGTGCCCGTTGGGGACGGCGCAAAGCGTGTAATGATGGTCATAACAAATCAAGCCGTTCGAAAAGCGTTGGTGATGGGATAACGACGGTCGCGGCCGAAATTCCGCTTGCCGAGCTTAACGCCCGGCGGGGCCTGACGGCGTTTATATTCGGCAAGGCACAGGAGCCGTTCAATTCGAGCAACAATTTCTCGATCAAATCCACGCGCGGCGATATCTTCCACCGACAGATCCTCTTCGACCAAAGCCATCAGAATCGCGTCGAGCATCGGATAATCGGGCAGTGAATCCGAATCCTTCTGATCCGGCCGCAATTCAGCGCTGGGCGGCTTGGTGATAATGCGTTCGGGCATGACCGGGCCCTCCGGGCCAAGCCCCAGACGCGGCTTTTGCGCATTGCGCCAGCGGGCCAGCGCAAACACCGTCATCTTATACGCATCTTTGATCGGATTATAGCCGCCGGCCATATCACCATAAATGGTCGCATAGCCGACGGACATTTCGCTCTTATTACCGGTCGTCATCAGCATGTGACCAAATTTGTTCGACAAGGCCATCAGCGTCACGCCGCGCAGCCGCGATTGGAGATTTTCTTCGGTAATGTCCGCGGTCTTATCGGCAAAGACGGGCGCAAGCATCGTTTCAAAAGCCTGAACAGCAGGATTGATTGGGATAGTATCGATCCGGCATCCCAAAAGGCGCGCGGCCTCTGAGGCGTCTTCAAGGCTCTCTTCGCTGGTATATCGGCTGGGCAGCATCACACACCAGACCCGGTCTGCGCCCAGCGCGTCAACCGCGATGGCCGCACAAATGGCACTATCAATCCCACCCGACATGCCGAGCACGACGCCGGGAAAACGGTTTGTATTCACATAATCCCGCAGGCCCATCATCATCGCATGCCAGGCATCAGACGGGCTTGGCTCCAAGGCGGTCAATTCACCTGCCTCACACATCCAACCCGCCTCTGTCTGCGCCCAATGGGTGATGCGGACATGCTCTTCCCAATCTGGCAATTGATGCACCGTGCGGCCATCGCCATTGATCACGAAGGACGCGCCGTCGAACACCAGTTCATCCTGACCACCGACGCGGTTCAGATAGGCAATCGGCAAAGATGTTTCGGCAATGCGTGCGCCAATCACTTGGGTCGCCCGATACTCATCCTTATCAATTTCATAGGGGCTGCCATTGGGCACAATCAGAAAATCGGCGCCCTTGGCCTTCAAATGCGCAGCGACATCGGCAAACCAAATATCTTCACATATGGGCACGCCGATCTGGGCTCCGCGAAACGCGATAGGATCCGGCATAGGACCAGCGCGGAAATAACGTTTCTCATCAAAGGTGCCATAATTGGGCAGTTCGTGCTTAAACCGCAGGGCGGCCACCCGCCCGCCGTCCAAAAGCGCGACGGCATTATAAAGCGCGCCGGATGCATCCTTGTGGAGTGTACCGACCAGCATCGCCGGGCCGCCATCCTGCGTGGCGGCGGCCATGCGCTCAAGCTCGGCTGCTGCACGGACGGCAAGCTCCGGCTTTTGAATCAAATCTTCTGCCGGATACCCGATCAGTTGCATCTCTGGAAAGACGATAAGGTCAGCACCCCGCGTCGCCGCCTGGGCCCGGCGCGCGAGCATGGCATCGGCATTTCCAACCAAATCGCCGACGCGCTGGCTCGTCTGGGCCAAAGCAATGATAAGACGTGCGCTCATTGCGCCTCTCTATTGAGCACGCGCCGCTTCCGCAATCTCCCCGCCCCAAAGCAGGTGCAATTCACGACAATGGGCCAATCTGGCCAACTCAGATGCTTTTCCTGCCGATTGGGCCGAAATAAGGCTCTTTTCGCCAATGGCCTTGGCCTTTAAGGGACAAGCAACTCTTGCAGAGCGGGGCGCGATTCATGAAGCTTATAACCGGCAATTCCAATATTCCTTTGGCGCAGGCAATTGCCGATTATTGCGACCTGCCGCTGACCAAGGCGAGTGTGCGTCGCTTTGCCGATGAAGAGGTTTTCGTCGAAATTCATGAGAATGTCCGGGGTGAGGATGTGTTTGTCATTCAATCGACAAGCTATCCGACCAATGACAATTTGATGGAATTGTTGATCATTTGTGATGCGCTGCGCCGGGCATCGGCAAAGCGGATTACGGCTGTGCTGCCCTATTTCGGCTATGCCCGGCAAGATCGAAAGCCGGGGCCACGCACGCCGATTTCGGCCAAGCTGGTCGCCAATATCATCACGACAGCCGGGGCCAATCGCGTTCTTTCCGTTGATCTGCACGCGGGGCAAATTCAGGGCTTTTTCGATATTCCAACCGACAATCTCTTTGGCGCGCCTGTCATGTCCGCCGATATTCTGGCGCGCTTTGGGGATCGCAATATCATGGTCGTCTCCCCCGATGTGGGCGGCGTTGTGCGCGCGCGCGCGCTGGCCAAGCGGCTCGACAATGCGCCGCTTGCGATTGTCGACAAACGGCGGGAACGGGCCGGCGAATCCGAGGTGATGAATATCATCGGTGATGTGCAGGGCCGTTTCTGCATCCTGATTGACGATATTGTCGATTCGGCAGGCACGCTATGCAATGCGGCGGCCGCGCTCAAGGCGGCAGGAGCCGAAGATGTTGTCGCTTATTGCACCCATGGCGTGCTGTCGGGTGCAGCGACTGAGCGCGTGGAAGGATCTGCACTTTTGGAATTGGTCGTGACCGATTCCATCGGCGCACAGACCGCAACTGCAGGGGCCACGAAAATCCGTCGGCTGAACATTGCGCCCCTCATTGGGGAAGCGATCAAGCGGATTGCCGACGAAAGCTCCGTCTCCAGCCTGTTTGATTAAAAACGCCGTACAGCCTTAGCCGTGCGCTGGGCCTTCCAGCCGATCAGCATAGATCATGCGGCCCGGGCCCATGCGGGCAATAACTTCTACCAAGCGATCCTGCGGGAAGGCAAAGCAACCTTCGCTGCGGCCAAGCTTGCCCATCGTGCGGATCATATCCGGATTTGCATAATCAGCGCCATGCACCACGATGGCGCGCGTTTCGGCATTGTCATTATCGCGCTCAAGCCCGGTGAGGCGCATGGAAAGACCGTGTTTGCCTTCGTAGTAATTGCGGGTGAGATAGGCCCCGCGCGAGGTTGCGTTGGATCCTGGCTGATTTGAAAAAGCCTTCAACCAGCCATCATGTTCTGGGTCAGACCCGCGTCCATGGGTTACGTAAAAGCGCCGAACATGACCCGACACCATATCAATGATGAAAAACCGGTGTTCCGACGACGGCAAGGAGAAATCCGCAAGGCCCACGACATCGCGCACCCAAATGCGATTACCCATCCGATCCAATTGGCGCCGCGCAATGTCATGCAAGCGCGTATCCGTCGGCGCGGCCATGGCGGTGCCGGGGAAAAGGCTTAAGGCAGCGGTTGCGACCGATCCCGCCAATATGTCTCTGCGGCCGAGTTTCGCCGCCAAGATTTTTTTCATGCCTTATGTATAGGCAATGCTTGTGGATAAAGTCGAGACGATCGCGGTGAACTGCGTCTTTTCCGAGGTGATCAGAACTTGGCAATCAGCGTGAAGCGGGCGTTGAGGGGTGCCCCTGTTGAAATATTATTGTCATTATGCGCGGTTGGGAAATAGCGGGTATTGGTCAGATTCTCGACATTGATCTGCGCCTCTAAACCGGGACGCAGTTCAAAAAAGGCGGCAGCGTCCACGCGCGTATAGGCCGGCAAGGACACTGCATTGCTGATTGTCGTGTAGGACCGGGATTGGCGGTAAAGACCAAGGCCAAGGCCGAAGCGCTTGGTCAGATCATAGCGGTTCCACAGGCTTAACTGATGACGCGGCACTTGCGCAACAGCGCGCCCTTTTGGTGCGGCGCTGGTCGTGGAGGTGATGTGGGCCTTGGTATAGCCATAGCCAAGCGACACCTGCCATGCGTCCGTTACATGCCCGACGAGACTCATCTCCGCCCCTTTTGATCGCTGCGCGCCTGAGAGAATAATCAGCCCCGGCGTCGCGCCCGCCGCACGCGTATTGGTTCGATCAAGCTGATACAGAGCTGCCGTCAAGCTGAGCGTTGGACGAATATCCCACTTGGCCCCAATTTCGTAATTGTCGAACTCTTCGGGGTCGAGCGCTGCGGTCGTCGCATCCAGCGAGGTGAACTGATCGCCCGACTGGGGCAGGAACGACTTTGTGTAGCTGATATAAAGCGCAGCATTTGCGGCTGGCTTTACAACAAGGCCAGCGCGCGGCGACCAGAGATCATCCACGCGCGACAATCGACGCCCATCGAACAAATTGGTCAAGGCCAGATCAAATCGATCATAGCGCAGGCCAATCACCAGATCGACGCTCGAGCCAAAGCTCATTTGATCTTGAAGATAAGCGGATGTCTGTTGAACCGCACTGGAGACCTTACGATTGGCGACGCCTGCCGCGCCCGCGATGAAGGAGGGCGTTGGGATCGCCAGCGGCAAATGGAAGGCAATGACCGCTCTGCGATTTGCAGCTGTTGCAGGCGCGTTGGCAAAGGCCCCCGTGATCCGCTCATTTCGACTGTCCTGATCAGTAAATTCGATGCCCGCGAGAACCAGATGCTCGACCGCACCTGTTGCAAATTTCCATTCTACATTGCCCTGCACAATCAGGTTTTGGCGCACAGTCGGGTCGCGATAGGCCTCTATCCCGACTTGGCCATTGCTTATCGACGTTGCGGCATAAGCATTGGTATAGATTTTGTCATAATGCGCATAAAGGGCACTGGCATTGGCCTTTAAATTGGGAGTCAAATCCGCTTCCGCGCGAAAGCGCACCATATGCGCCTCAATATCCGAGTCATTGACGCCCCGAAGCCCGAAGAACAAGTCACGCTGACCTGAGAGTGGCCGACCATCGACCGAGGGAATGCCGCGATCCACCACGCGCGCATCGCGCACATATTCATAGCCTATTTGAACGCGCACATGCCCCATTTCCGTGCCCAGAACTGGGTTGATGGCATAGCGCTCGCCCCCAAAAGCATTCCGATGAGTGTTCAGCTTTTCGTAAAAGGCGTTGAGCCGCAGACCCGACCAATCCCCGAGCGCAAGATTGGCATCCATGCTGCCATACCAACTGCCAAAGCTGTTCAGGGAGGCCATAATATTGCCGCGTGTTTCGCCCGCCGTTGCACCTTTGGTGCTGCGGTTGATGATCCCGCCGCCGCCGCCGCGCCCGAAGATCATGGCATTGGGGCCTTTATGCACCTCAACCCGTTCAATATTGTAAAAGCTTCGGAAATATTGGGCATCATCACGCAACCCATCGACAAAAAAGTCCGCGGTCGAGTTATTGCCGCGCAACGTGACTTGATCCCGATGGCCTTCACCCTGCCCTGCCGACGCGCCAGGGATGTGGCGTACAAGATCTGTAATTGTCAGAATGGCCTCGTCACGCATCTGCTTTTCGGTCACGACTGAGATGGCCTGGGGGACATCCAAAATGGGCGTAGAGGTCTTGGTTCCGCTGGTCGTTTCCACCGCCCGATAGCCATCGAGCTGGCCCGTGACGATAATTGCCTGCTCTTCGCCAAAGGCCAACTCTGCGGCGGACGTAGGGCCTGCGCTCAGGAGGGCTGCCGTTGCTGTGGCCAGAAAGAGGCGCATGCCAGAATCGTCCTTTGACTCTTTGTTATTGCGAATAAGTCGCATTCTTCATTTGATAGGGCGTTATTGATAATCACTCGCAATTGCAAGCCTAAGTTCAGCAATTTTGCTCTTGCCCGATTTGCGCTAAGAGGGGTGCAAGGAGACGCACATGAAAGCGACCATCTGGCACAATCCAAATTGCGGCACCTCCCGCAAGACGCTTGAAATTCTGGGCGAAACGCCCGGCGTTGACGTCGAAGTTGTTGAGTATCTGAAGACACCGCCAAGCCGGGAAACTCTGGCTGCGCTCTATGCGGATGCAGGCATCACGCCGCGTCAGGGCCTGCGGACACGCGGATCGCCCGCCGAAGAGCTGGGTCTGCTGGAAGCGGAGGATGGCCGCATTCTCGACGCGATGGCGCAAGAGCCAATTTTAATCGAACGCCCCTTGGTGCGCACCGAAAAAGGCGTTCGCCTATGTCGGCCGCAAGATGTTGTGCGCGAGATTCTCTAGAAATAGGTGAACCGGGAGGACGGACATATGCGGATCCTGAAATGGCTTTTTATCTCCGTTGCGGCCTTGCTCGCCATTGCATTTGCGATTGGATATACGCCCGATACAGACCCTGTTGAGATGCGCGCCAAATATGGCGCCTCCCCCTCCCAATTCCTCACTCTATCTCCGGGCTTAACCGTTCATGTGCGCGATCAAGGCCCGCGCGACGGACAAGCGATCATCCTCATTCACGGCTCCAATGCGTCGCTCCATACATGGGAGCCTTGGGTTACTCGTCTCCAAAACAGCTATCGCGTGGTGACGCTTGATCTGCCCGGCCACGGCCTAACAGGCGCCAATCCCAGTGGCGTTTATGATTATCCAAGCTATGCCGCTGTCGTCGATCAGGCGATGCAGAAACTGGGCATCGCGCGCGCCATTATTGCTGGAAATTCAATGGGTGGCGGGGTTGCCTGGACCTATGCACTCGCCCATCCCGATAAGGTGGCTGGGCTTGTTTTGATCGACGCAGCGGGAGCCCCAAATGCCGCGTCCCGCAAGGCCCCTATTGGCTTTCGCATTGCCCGCATGCCCGTCATCAAAGAGCTTGCTCGCGTCATCATGCCGCGCGCCATGTTTGAATCGAGCCTGAAAACATCGATCAGCAATACAGCGATCATCACGCCCAAGATGGTTGACCGTTATTGGGAGCTCAATCGCTATCCCGGCAATCGCGAGGCAACGATGCTGCGCTTTGCCGCCGCCCAAAAATCCCGCCCGGCAACCCCTGCACAATTGAAACAAATTAAAGCCCCTACGCTCATCCTTTGGGGGGCAGAAGATAATCTAATCCCCGTCAGCTCAGCCCAATGGTTCCATAAGAATTTGCAGGGTTCAAAGCTGATCATCTATCCCAAGGTGGGCCATATCCCGATGGAAGAAGTGCCAGATCGGAGTGCCATCGACCTCACGGAATGGGTGAAGGGCCTTACGTCCTGAACTGGACAGCACCCGCCCGAAGATGACAGATCGGATCGACCTTAATCTGCTTCTCAATGCCTATGCCATGGGAATTTTCCCCATGGCCGATGACCGCGAAGCGCCAGACATTTATTGGGTCGAGCCAAAAAAACGCGCCATCTTGCCGCTGGAGCGGTTTCATGTCTCCCGGTCCCTACGCAAGACATTAAAGTCGGGCCGATATGAAACAAGCTGGAACATGGCCTTTGAGCAAGTGCTCCGGCATTGCGCGGAACCCGCGCCCGACCGGCCGAGCACATGGATTAATCGCCAGATTGAGGAGGCTATGCTGGGCCTGCACGCCATCGGCCATGCCCATTCCATTGAAACATGGGAGGATGGCGCGTTGGTTGGCGGGCTTTATGGCGTATCGCTGGATCGTGCCTTTTTTGGCGAAAGCATGTTCAGCAGGCGCACGGATGCATCAAAGGTCGCGCTTGCCCATCTCGTTGCGCGCTTGCGTGTTGGTGGATTTAAACTGTTAGATTGCCAATTCCAAACAGCGCACCTCCACTCTCTCGGCGCAGTCGAAATTGATAAAAAGGCCTATTCGGCAGTGCTGGGCGCTGCCGTTTCAACTGGCGGCTCGGCGGCAGCCGCGTCAGCCTCTGGGGATTTGGGCGCGCTCGATGCAGTGCCTGACCCGGATGATCCGCCGCGTGCAATGATCGTTGACGGACCAACATCGGCATGGCGCATTTTGCAGGCCTTAACCCAGACATCGTAAATTGGGTGCTCAACAACATTGAGCGACGGGCTTTCTTTGTAGAGCCAGCCGGAAAAAGTCTTGCGCCATGTCACGCGATTTTCATGCGTGATGACCTGCACAAAAGCGCCCGTCCATTTCTCAGGCTCCCAAGGCGCTGTTTCCTCGCATGCCCGCAGACGCACAACCAAATCCCCTAGGCGCACCGCCTGACCTGGTTTCATCACGAGATCACGCGACAAGCCATTGCGCTTATTGAGCACGCCCAGTGTTGCAATGCGCTCTGCCATTGGAGTCGCTGCCCGATTTTCAGACAAGGGCGGGGATTTAGGACCAGACTCAGCAGGGGTCCGGGCCATGATCGGCGCATCCGGAGGCGCCGCGCTGTTTGCTTCTGTGCTGTCTTGCAAGGCCTCGGCCGCTTGCCAGGCGACAAGCCCGGCCGCCATAATTAGGCCCGTCCAGACAATGACGGGCTTCACGCGGCGTCCGGGCTCCAAGGTTCATAATCACCCGTCGCAGCGGCACGCTTACCACCTGCTTCAAGCGCACCTTTGGGTCGATAGGCCAATGGCGTGCCCGTCATATTGGGCATGGCCGGTGCTTCCCATGCATGGGGCGGCAACACCTCTTCTGCGGGCGGCGCGTCATGTGTATTATGGAGCCATCCGAACCATTCGGGCGGGATGCGGCTGGCATCATTGCTGCCCTGATAGGTCACCCAACGGCGATAGCGGCCGTCCGGCTCTGGCTTTCGCGCCTGAAAATAGACATTCCCGACAGCATCCTCGCCAATGCGGTTGCCGTTCATCCGGGTGTTAAGCCAAGTGCCGAAGGTCTGACCTTCCCACCATGTGAAAATGTTTTTGAATACGCCCATGACCGGGCCGATACGACTTTCATGCGCGCGATGCAACGCCGCGCGCGCGCCAATCAGCGTTTCCAGACGACCTTATCGCCCTCTGCCAGCCCAAGCTGTGCCGCCCTACCGCCTGCCAGTTCTAGCACCGCCGCCACAGGTTCTCCTGACTCGACGGGAAGGAGCGAAAAGGGAGTTGTCTCTGCCGCAATGCGGGCAATGCTGCCATCGGGACGGATGAAAATCATATCGAGCGGAATCACCGTGTTCTTCATCCAGAAGCTGGCATAGCGCGGCGGCGACATGGGGAAGATCATCCCCGCATCCGGGGCCAAGGTCGCGCGGAACATCAATCCACGCGCCTGCTGCGCTTCGGTTGCAGCCACTTCGACCGTGAAGCGATGGCTTTCGCCCTGGGCATTGGTGATGGTCAGCGGAACAAGGGCCAGCCCATTTTCTGAAAGAGCAGGGCGGTCTGCCGCCTGACAGGCTGCAGGCAGAACCAACATCAGGGCAAGCATGGCGCGTAAAATCATCATCGACTTTTCACCTCAATGGCCAAGAGGCCCCGATCACTATCAACCAGCCGAACCTCAACTGGATCGTCGGGAAGGACATCTATGATGCCCGCGCGCCGCATCGTTTCCATATGAACAAATATATCGCTTCCGTCAGACTCGCGGACAAGAAATCCATAGCCTTTGGGCCGGTTAAACCATTTGACCGTCGCCGATTCAAACGGGCTGGCCGACGCCAATTGGTCGGGTGCCAATTCACGGGCGCGGCGCGGCAGGGCGCGCTCCGTCGCTTCTGGCACAATTGCTGTTGTCAGATCAAACGAGAGCAGCTTTGTCGCTTGCAGCCCCCGCGGGCCAAGCTCTGCCTGAAAAACGACCTGCGCGCCTTCGGGCAAGGTGCGGCGGCCATGATCGCGCAGCACCGAAAAATGCAAGAGCACGTCGCCGATATCCCCATCGTCCGGGACGATGAATCCAAAGCCACGGGTCGAATCAAACCATTTGATATGGCCGTTCAGAGCGCGTGAAGAGTCTAGCGATTCGGTCGTCACGCGCGGCCCCCTTGTTTTGCGATCGCGAACCAACCCCGCATGATTGCGCCCCATCTCTCCACATGGTTAAAAAAGATGGCGCCCGAACGGGTTACGACGCGCACACCTCTTCATCCAACCCAGTATCGATAGTCTGAAGAAGTTCAGGGGGTAAATCAAGAATACGTCGCGCTATAGCGTAATCATGCCCCGCGCGCAGCATCGCAGCAAAAGCCTTTTCACGTTGCTTTTGATCTGACGCGGCGCGCGAAAATGGCCCGATCCGTCGACGCTTTGCAAAGGCTAAGGCGGCGGCCTGCTGATCGTGCCGCGCGGCCTCCATGGCGTCATCCATGTCTTCAGCTTCAATTCCCGCCGCCGAAAGGGCAAGCTGCACCCGGCGTGGGCCATAGCCGCGCCGGGACATGCCTTGCGCTTTCATATCGGCATAGGCCCGGTCATCCACAAAATGATTGGCGACCATAGTCGCGACAATCGCCTCAACTGCAAGCGCATCGCTTGTTTCGGGATCGGCCCAGCCCCGTTCTCGAAGCTTCCGATTAAGATAGGTTGCGAGCTTCGCCCGCGTTGTCGCATAGCGCCCAACATAGGCCAAAGCGAGCTCCCGAAGGTGCGGGCCGTCGAGCGGCTTTCGTGCGATTGATCGTGCCATTTGTGTCTTCCGGCCCAATTTGTGCCATAGTCGGCAGCGAATGGAAATGTTCGCAGGGATAGAACCGTCGGTTTTATGTCTATTTGGTATCACGCGCATCTGGCCCAGCCAGTGCTGATTAGATGTTAGGGTATGCACCGTGCAGGACATTCTTGACCGGCCCGCCCCGGCGCTGAGCGCCACTGCAACGCGGGATGATTTGCCTCGGCGTTTTTCAGACTTTGCCACGCTTGGCGAAGCGCTGGATTATGCCGCACGCGGCAATCGCGGGCTGAATTTTCATGATCCGCGTGGAACGCTTGCCCGGCCCTATCCTTATTCGGAACTGCGGAGCGACGCTCTGGCCATGGCCTATCGACTGATCGCGCACGGCGTAAAGCCGGAGGATCGGATTGCCCTGATTGCTGAAACATCGCCGGAATTTGCGGCTTTGTTTTTTGGGACCATTTATGCCGGCGCTTGGCCTGTGCCTTTGCCGCTACCAACCTCCTTTGGCGGGCGCGATTCCTATGTCGATCAGCTGTCCGTGCAGATGCAAAGCGCCCAGCCCAAAATGCTGATCTATCCCGCCAGCCTGGAAGCGATGGCCCCGGATGCCGCCAAGACTGTCGGCGCAGAAGCGATCAGTTGGGAAGATTTTGGCGGCCGCGCGGCGCCGGAAGCCCCGCTGCATACGGCCAGCACTGATGATATTGCCTATCTGCAATATTCCAGCGGATCGACCCGCTTTCCCCATGGCGTCGCCGTCACACATCATGCCCTGCTCAACAATCTGGCCGCGCATAGCCATGGCATGAAATTGGGGGAGAGCGATCGGTGCGTGTCCTGGCTGCCTTGGTATCACGATATGGGGCTGGTCGGCTGCTTTCTCTCGGTCGTCGCCAATCAGGTGTCGGCTGACTATATGAAAACCGAAGATTTTGCACGGCGCCCCCTTGCCTGGCTGGATCTGGTGACGCGCAATACGCACGCTGGGGCCACTTCGATCAGCTACTCACCCACCTTTGGCTATGACATTTGCGCCCGGCGCATTTCCAGCCAGACGCAGGTGACGGAACGTTTTGACCTTTCGGGCTGGCGCCTTGCTGGCAATGGCGCAGACATGATCCGCCCCGATGTCATGCAATCCTTCGTCGATGCGTTTCACCAAGCAGGGTTCAGCGCCAAGGCCTTTTTGCCCAGCTATGGCCTTGCCGAAGCCACTTTGGCGGTCACAATCATGCCGCCGGGCGAAGGCATTCGAGTCGAACTCGTCGAAGAATCGGAATTGTCGGGCGAAGTTTGGCCGGGCGACCGCCCCCAACGTTATCGGGCCATCGTCAATTGCGGCAAACCGTGCCGTGATATGGCGCTCGAAATCCGTGGGGATGATGGATCACCGCTGCCCGACCGACAAATTGGGCAGGTTTGGACATCGGGCCCCTCGTTAATGCACAGCTATTATCGCGACCCCGAATCAACGGCGGCTTGCCTCCAAAATGGGTGGCTGAACACGGGCGATATGGGCTATATGTCCGATGGATATCTCTATGTCGTGGGCCGCGCCAAGGACATGATCATCATCAATGGGAAGAACCATTGGCCCCAAGACATTGAATGGGCGGTTGAGCAGCTCCCCGGCTTTAAGCAGGGCGATATTGCGGCCTTTTCCATTACCACGCCGGGCGGTGAAGAATCACCCGCCGTTCTGGTGCATTGTCGCACCATTGATGAGGTCGAGCGCACCAAGCTGCGTGATGCCATCCGCGACAAAGTGCGTGCCATTACGGGCATGACCTGTGTTGTTGAACTGGTGCCGCCGCGCTCACTTCCGCGTACCAGCTCCGGCAAGCTCAGCCGCGCCAAGGCCCGCAGCCTGTATCTTTCCGGAGAGCTCCAACCCTATTCGCTGGCAGCCTGATCGCGACAGACGAACACGCCGCGCTTGCGCCTTTGGGGCAGCTTCGCTATGCGCCGCCCTCTGGCCATAGGAGTGTAGCTCAGTTGGTAGAGCATCGGTCTCCAAAACCGAGGGCCGTGGGTTCGAGTCCCTCCGCTCCTGCCAGTATAGCGAATCACGGCGCAAAGAGGTCGCTGTGTCGCCAGGCCAGATACGGCCCAAAACCCCTAAGCAACGCTTGCTTTTCTGAGGAAAGCGGACTAAACGCGGCCCAATCCTGACATGAGGGTTTTTGATTTGGCCGGTTTTCCGGCCACGAACCTGTTGGGAAACTTTGGTTTAAGGATGGAAACGGGTTCATGGCAAAGACCAACCCAGGTGAATTTATCCGGCAGGTGCGCGCTGAGACAGGCAAAGTGTCTTGGCCAACCAGTCGTGAGACGGGGGTCACAGTTGTGATGGTCATCATCATGACGTCGATTCTGGCCCTATTCTTCCTGGGCGTTGATTCGGTGTTCAGCTGGATCGTTAAATCGCTGCTCGCCCTCGCTTCCTGACGATAGAAAAGAAGACGCGCATGTCACGTTGGTACATTATCCACGCCTATTCGGGCTTTGAAAACAAGGTGCGCGATGCCATCCTCGCCGATGCGCAGCGTCTCGGCCTTGAGGCTCTGGTCGATTCCGTGGAAGTGCCGACCGAAACCGTGACTGAAATTCGGCGCGGCAAGAAGGTGCAATCGGAACGCAAATTCTTCCCTGGCTATGTCCTTGCCAAGCTGAAGATGAATGACGATGTCTATCACCTCATCAAGAATCAGCCCAAGGTCACGGGCTTTTTGGGATCCAGCGGCAAGCCACAAGCGATTAGCGAGGCAGAAGCGGCGCGGATTCTGAACACCAAGGCCGAAGCCGCAGCCGCGCCCAAGCAGCAGATTCGCGTCGATTATGAAATTGGCGATCAGGTCAAAGTGCTGGAAGGGCCATTTGCAAGCTTTAACGGTCTTGTCGAAGAGCTCGATTTTGATAAGGGCCGCGTCAAAGTTTCTGTATCCATCTTTGGGCGTCCGACGCCTGTCGAACTGGAGTTCGAACAAGTCGAACGCATGAAATAATGCCTTTAAGGCATTGCATGACCTTATCTCGATAAGGTCTTAAAACTGCGGGAGGGGGCCACCCCGTTTGCACCGCTCAACTTGAAAGAGAGTGAGTAACAATGGCAAAGAAGATTGAGGGCTATATCAAGCTCCAGGTGCCTGCGGGCGCCGCCAATCCCTCACCGCCCATTGGCCCGGCTTTGGGCCAGCGCGGTGTGAACATCATGGAATTCTGTAAGGCGTTCAACGCGTCAACGAGCGAGCTTGAAAAGGGCATGCCGATTCCGACCGTGATCACGGTCTTTGCAGATCGCAGCTTTTCTTTCGTGACGAAGACGCCCCCGGCCTCTTACCTCATCAAGAAAGCAGCGAAGCTAGACAAGGGCTCGAAGGAGCCGGGCAAGTCCGTTATCGGCACCATCTCTATGTCGAAGCTCGCTGAAATCGCGCAGACCAAGATGAAGGATCTGAACGCGAACGATATTGAGTCTGCAACGCGCATCATCGAGGGCTCTGCCCGTTCGATGGGCCTCGAAGTGGTGGAGGGTTAATCCATGGCGTTTCAGAGCAAAAAGGCGAAGACGCTCGCCGCTGCCGTTGACCGTGAAAAGCTGTATGGCGTTGATGAAGCCATTGCGCTGATCAAATCTCACGCCACAGCCAAGTTTGACGAAACGATTGAAGTCGCGCTGAACTTGGGCGTTGACCCCCGTCACGCCGACCAGATGGTTCGTGGTGTTGTCTCCCTGCCCAAGGGCACGGGCAAGACCGTTCGTGTCGCTGTATTTGCCAAGGATGCAAAGGCTGAAGAAGCCCGCGCAGCTGGCGCAGATGTTGTCGGTGCGGAAGACCTGATCGACGCGATCACCAATGGCAATATTGATTTTGACCGCTGCATTGCGAGCCCGGACATGATGGGCCTTGTTGGCCGCGTTGCTAAGATCTTGGGCCCCAAGGGCATGATGCCAAACCCCAAGCTTGGCACAGTCACGCCGAATGTGGGTCAGGCCGTCAAGGACGCCAAGGGCGGCCAGGTTGAATATCGCGTTGAAAAGGCCGGCATCATCCATTCGGGCATCGGCAAAGCCTCGTTCCCGGCTGCAGATCTGCGCGCCAACTTCAATGCGCTGGTCGATGCCGTCATCAAGGCGAAGCCATCGGGTGCTAAGGGCAAATATTTGCGCAAGGCTGCGATCAGCTCTTCCATGGGCCCGGGCATTCGCCTGGATGTCGCCGACATCGGCGCGATTTAATTGGAATTTTACAAGGGATGCCTTCGGGTCTCCCTTGCAAGACTGAACCAGCCTTTGGGCTGGTTCGACCGTCCGAGACAGCAGGTGAAGGGAAAACGCCCTTCTTAATGGCCTGCCGAGACGGGGATATGGATTTATTCAGTCTCTCCAATGGCGGGACTGCCATTCCCCACGGACAAAGGATGTCGTGCTGCTTTCGGGCGGTGCGAGATCACCCGGTTTGCGGATGGGCCGCAGACCGAATGTTGAAGGAGAATGGCATGGATCGTGCTCAAAAGGCCGATGCTGTCACCGAACTCAGGAATGTCTTCAACGAGGTTGGGGTGGTTGTTGTCACCCGTAATCTCGGGCTGACGGTCGCGCAATCGACCGAGCTTCGTATGAAGATGCGTGAGGCCGGCGGCAGCTATAAGGTCGCTAAGAACCGTCTCGCCAAGCTTGCTTCCGTGGACACACCCTATGCCGGGATCAGCGATTTGCTGACCGGCCCGACGGCCCTTGGCACTTCGATCGATCCGGTCGCTGCTGCCAAGATCATCGTCGAATTCGCCAAGACGACCGACAAGTTGGAAGTCGTCGGTGGCGCAATGGGGTCGCAAATCCTGGATGCAAACGGCGTAAAGGCTCTGGCATCGCTTCCGTCGCTTGATGAACTGCGCGCTAAGATCGTGGGCCTCGTACAGGCACCTGCGACCAAGGTTGCCCAGGTTGTCGGTGCACCGGCGGCACAGCTGGCGCGTGTTTTTGGTGCTTACGCCGCCAAAGCCGCCTAATTTTGACACTAAACTAACTTTTAGGCGGGCACAGGCCCGCACATTGGAGACATAAAATGGCTGATTTGAACAAGCTCGTTGACGACCTTTCGGCTCTCACTGTTTTGGAAGCAGCGGACCTCGCTAAGCTTCTGGAAGAAAAGTGGGGCGTTTCGGCTGCTGCCGCTGTTGCTGTTGCAGCACCGGCTGCTGGTGGTGGCGCTGCCGCTGCTGCTGATGAGCAGACTGCATTTGACGTCATCCTGAACGGTGATGGCGGCAACAAGATCGCCGTCATTAAGGAAGTCCGCGCCATCACTGGTCTCGGCCTGACCGAAGCCAAGGCGCTGGTGGAAGCCGCTCCGAAGGCGATCAAGGAAGGCATCAACAAGGATGAAGCCGCTAAGATCAAGGCTCAGCTTGAAGGTGCTGGCGCACAGGTCGAAGTTAAGTAAGCTTCGCTCTCTGGCAAGAATTAAGGGCGGTCCCGATGGGGCCGCCCTTTTTCTTTGCGCGCAGGATCCATTGACAAATTTGTCACAGAGGATGCGAAATAAACCCAAGGGGAATGGATTTTGCGTTTCTTTTTGCCAGAATAGCGCTGCTGTTCGTCCAGAGTGAAAAAGGAAATAGATATGCGCGCAACACTTCGTCAGATGGCTCTTGCCTCGCTTGCCCTCCCGGCTTTTCTGGCGGCAACGCCTGCCTTGGCCCAAGACGAGGAAACTGGCCCCCTCGACATCAGCTTTTCCATTGCGGGTGTATCTGACTATCGCTTCCGGGGCGTCTCGCTCAGCAATGGCGATCCGGCCATCCAGCCGTCGCTCACCGTGAGCCATGAATCCGGCCTTTATGCGTCTCTCTGGGGATCCAACATCGCCAATAATGATGGCGACGACATTGAGATTGATGCCACAATCGGCCTGTCCAAAGAGGTCGGGAGCCTGACCCTAAATGCAGGGGGCATTTATTATATTTATCCCGGCGCGTCCGAATATGATTATGCCGAACTCTTTGGGTCGGTTGGGACAGACATTGGCAAAGCCAATGTGACCGTCAACGTTACCTATGCCCCCAGCCAAGATAATATTGGCAACCAAGACAATATCTATGTCGGCGTGGCGGCCACTCACCCGCTTGGCGATATCATCACGCTGAACGGGGCCTTCGGCATTGAAGATGGCGCTTTTGGCGATAGCAAGCGCGATTGGTCAATCGGTGCGGATGTCGATGGCGGCAATGGATTTGTCATCGGCATTAAGTATGTCGACACCGCCCGCACCCAGAGCAGTTCGTTGACAAATGGAACGGCGCTTTTCTCTATCAGCAAAGCCTTCTAAACTTCTCTGACCAATAGGAGGGTGCGCCCCGCGCGCACAGACATATCATGCCGACCAATCTCGCGTCCTGGATCGCAGAACATGGCGTTAGTGAGGTTGAATGCATTGTTCCTGACATGAACGGGGTGCAGCGTGGCAAAGTGCTGCCTGCATCCAAGTTCCTCTCAAGCGTCAAAGACGGCACCCTCCGTATTCCCGGCAGTATCTTTACTGTCACCATCAATGGGGAATATCCCGAAGATATCGGCCATATCGTCCCCGAATATGATCCTGATCAGGTCATGGTGCCTGATCCCGATACGATCCGCGAAGCGCCCGGTTTTGCCACGCCGACGGCTTATGTGATTGCCGACACCTTCACCAAAGATGGCGTGCCCGTGGCGATTGCGCCGCGCATGATCCTGAAAAAGGTTTTGAAGCTTTATGCGGACCGCGGCTGGAAACCCGTGATCGCACCCGAGGTGGAATTTTATCTCGTCTCGCAAAATGTCGACCCGGATTTTCCACTCGTGCCGCCAACGGGTCGGTCCGGCCGACCGGAAACCGCGAGCCAGCCTTATGGGTTGGAAGCGCTTAACGAATTTGAAGACATTATCGAGCATACCTATGAATGGTGCGAGAAGGCCGGGATCAATATCGACACGATGATCCATGAATCGGGTGCCGCCCAGCTCGAGGTCAATTTTCTCCACGGCGATCCGCTCAAGCTGGCGGATGAAGTTTTGCTGTTCAAACGACTGGTGCGGCAGGTCGCACTCCAACATGGCGTCTATGCAACCTTCCTCGCCAAGCCGATGAGCGACCAGCCCGGCAGCGCGATGCATATCCACCAATCCGTCCTCGACATGGACACGGGCAAAAATATTTTCAGCACGGCATCCGGCAAGGACAGCGTGTTGTTTCGCAGCTATATTGCCGGGCTTGCACGATTGCTGCCGCAGGTGACGCCACTTTTTGCGCCCAATGTGAACAGCTTTCGCCGGATGCGGCCAGATAGTGACGCGCCCATTAACGTCCAATGGGGCACGGACAATCGCTCGTGCGGCTTGCGCGTGCCCGTTTCCAACGCGGCCAACAGACGGATCGAGAATCGCCTCCCGGGGGCGGACAGCAATCCCTATCTCGCCATCGCCGCGTCGCTCATCTGCGGCTATATCGGCATGACAGAACGGATGCTGCCACCCAAGAGCATTTCCGGAAGCGCCTATAACCGCGCGCGCACCTTGCCCCGCACGCTGGAAGGGGCGCTCGATCGCTTTTCTCACTGCAAGCCCGTGAAGCAATTGCTGGGCGAGGATTTCTTTGAAGTCTTCTACGCGATCAAGGAATGTGAGCTGTTCAATTACCAATCGGTGATCAGTTCTTGGGAGCGTGAGCATTTGCTGCTCCGCGTCTGATGTGGCCGATCCGCTGACCCACAGCTATTATGCCGCCAGCGCCAACCCGGTCCCAGCGGCCGACACCGCCAAGGGGGATCTGACCTGCGATATTGTGGTGATTGGTGGCGGCTTTACCGGCCTCTCTGCAGCGCTCGCGTGCGCGGAAAAGGGGTTTGATGTTGTTCTGCTAGAGGCAGAAACAATTGGCTTTGGCGCGTCTGGCCGCAATGGCGGGCAACTCATCCCCGGCCTGCGCTGGTCAATGCGGGAGATTGAAGCCGAATTTGGCCAAGACAGAGCCAAAGCCATCTTCGCGCTTGCCTATGGTGCGCGCGACCGCGTCTGGAGCCGTATTGCCCGCCACAACATCCATTGCGATCTGAAATCCGGCCATTTGGAGGCGGCCGTTAAGCCTGCCCATTTTGATGCAATGCGCACTGAGGCAGATTGGCTGGCGCGCCATTATGGGCATGAGACACAGTGCATATCCCCTGCGGATATGGGCCAGCACATCAATGCTGCGTGCTACCATGGCGGAGTTTATGATCCCATGGGCGGCCATTTTCACCCGCTCAACTATGCGCTGGGGCTGGCCGATGCGGCCCGGACAGCGGGTGTACGCATCTATGAAACCTCCCCCGCTTTCCGCATCTCGCAAAAAGCAGGCGTTGAGGTGGAAACGGCAATGGCACGGGTGCAGGCCCGGCATGCCATATTGGCGACGGATGCTTGGATGGCCGATCTGTCGCCTGCGCTTGGCCGCTACACCATTCCCATCATGAACTATAATATCGCAACCGAGCCATTGGCCGATGCTGACGCGCTTTTGCCCAGCGATGCAGCCGTTGCCGATAGCCGCTTCGTGCTCAATTATTTCCGCCTGTCTGCCGATAAACGCCTCATCTTTGGCGGAGGCGAGGCCTATGTTGCGCGCCCGCCGCGCGATATTGACCGCTTTGTGCAGCGCCATTTGGCCCAGGTCTTCCCGCAGGCCGCCCGCGCGCCAATTGCCTATCGCTGGGGTGGGGCGGTGGCCGTGAGCATGAACCGACTTCCCCATATGGGGCGGCAAGGTGATGTGTTTTACGCCCATGGGTTTTCCGGCCATGGCGCGCTGATCACCACCCTTGCAGGAGAGGTGATGGCAGAGGCTGTGGCGGGCACGGCGGCTCAATTTGATGTGCTGTCTGGCCTGCCCGCACGGCCCTTTCCCGGCGGACGATTGCTCCGGCGGCCCTTGGCGACTTTGGGCCTGCTTTGGTACGCGCTGCGGGATCGTTTATGATTTTTCCGGCGCGGACGTAAACAGAGGAAAGGAGCAAAAGGCGATATGATCAACCGCAACCGCCTTGCCGAGGTGCGCGCCGCAGAAGAGGCCCGTTTTCGAGAGGCCAATCCCAAATCTGCTGAGGCTGCCGAAGATCGCGCCTTTGGCTGGCATCAAGGCGTGCCTTTTCACTGGATGCGCGATTGGCCGTCGCCCTTTCCGCTGACGGCGGCGCATGCCCATGGGGCCACGCTGACCACGCTGGATGGCGATGTTTTGGATGATTTTTGTCTTGGCGATACGGCGGCCATGTTTGGGCATTCGCCCGAGGCGCTCACCCATGCGCTCGCCCTGCAGGCGGGACAGGGGCTGAGCTATATGCTGCCAAGTGAGAAAGCAGCTGAAGTTGGCGCGCTTCTCGCCGCGCGCTTTCATCATCCCCATTGGCAGCTGACAACCTCTGCCTCCGAAGCCAACCGATCCGTCATTCGCTGGGCCCGAGCGATGACCGGGCGGGACAAAATCCTTGTCTTCAACGGCTGTTATCATGGCGCGGTGGATGATGTGTTCGTTGATCTGCGCAATGGCCATCCCGAGACCCGACGCAGCCTGGTTGGCCAAGTCTGGGATGTGCGCAAGCACAGCATCGCCATTGAATTTAATGATGGTCGCGCGCTGGAGGCAGCCCTTGACCGGGGGGATGTCGCCTGTGTGCTCGCAGAACCTGTGATGACCAATTGCGGCATGGTGCTGCCCCGCCCCGGCTTTCTGGCGCTGATGCGCGAGGCCACCGCGCGGACG
>JACCDK011923901.1_pt1 | contig 22773 bp, 17 predicted proteins | sample 7445871 | NCBI WGS metagenome assembly JACCDK01 (sample SAMN15323436, study PRJNA562643) | freshwater metagenome | isolation source: river surface water | place: USA:Blue River Watershed | collected 2017-08-15 | reverse complement strand
TGAAGATCCCTCCATAACAGATCCCAAACAAAGAGAAATTCATTTTTTACAAGATGATCACCTAAGAATCTATGGTAGAGATTATGGAAATCAGTTGGCTAAATCAGGATTTACTGTAATTCCTTACCAAATGGTAGATAAAATAGGGATTGAAGCTAGTAAAAAAATGTGTTTACCAATAGAAGAAACTATTTATTTGTGTAAAAAATAATGAGATACAGCCCACTTTCATCGAGTTTATATCAAAAGAATAGAGCTAAACTTTATTCCAAATTACCTCCAAAATCTGTAGTATTGCTTGCATCAAATGATATAATGCCAACCAATGCAGATGGGACTATGGGATTTGTCCAGAATTCTGATTTGTTTTATTTAAGTGGTTTAGATCAGGAGGAATCTTTTTTATTATTATATCCAGATGCTCCTGAAAGTCAATATAAGGAAATTGCTTTTGTGAAAGAAACTTCTGAATTAATTGCAATTTGGGAAGGTAAAAAATATACAAAAGAAGAGGCACAAAAATTATCAGGAATTGACAATATTCAGTGGAACTCCACCATTGATCAATTTTTAAAAACCTTATTATTTACTGCAGATTATGTATTTGTTTTAGAAAATGAACATATTAGAAATAGTTCAGAGGTTGAAACCCAGAATGATCGTTGGATAAAATCATTGAAATCCAAATATAAGTCTTTAGAATATAAACGTTTGGCTCCGCTTTTAAATGAAATCAGAATGGTGAAGGAGGAAGAGGAAATTAATCAAATGCAAAAAGCTATTGACATTACAGAACAAGGTTTTCGAAGAGTTTTGAATTATACAAAAGCCGGGGTGATGGAATACGAAATCGAAGCAGAATTTATCCATGAGTTTATTAAATCTGCTTCAGGAGGATTTGCTTATACCCCAATTATTGCCTCTGGTCCCAATTCATGTGTTTTACATTATATTGAAAATGAGAATATATGTAAAGATGGTGATGTTTTGCTATTAGATGTTGGGGCAAAATATGGTAATTACAATGCTGATATGACAAGAACTATTCCTGTTAACGGAAAGTTTACTACTAGACAGAAACAAGTTTATCAAGCAGTCTTAGATGTATTAAAATATGCAACCAATATACTTAAACCGGGTATATTTTGGGTGGATTATCAAAAAGAGGTGGAACGCTACATGGAAGGAAAATTGATTGATTTAGGATTATTTACACGAGAAGATGTAGAGAAACAAAATCCAACATCTCCCCTATTTAAAAAATATTTTATGCACGGTGTAGCACATCACTTAGGAATTGATGTTCACGACGTATGGAACAAGTATTTACCAATTCAGGAAGGAATGATTTTAACATGTGAACCCGGAATTTACATAAGAGAAGAAGGGCTAGGTATACGATTAGAAAATAATCTTTTAGTTACAAAAGACGGAAATATTAACCTAATGCAACATATTCCGATTGAAATTGAGGAGATTGAAGAATTAATGAATAAAAGAAAATAAAGAGTTTATCAATGAAGAATATTCGAAATTTTTGCATCATTGCTCATATTGACCACGGAAAGAGCACATTGGCAGATCGATTAATTGAATTTACCAATACTGTTCAGCAACGTGACATGATGAATCAATTATTGGATGATATGGATTTAGAGCGTGAAAGAGGAATTACCATCAAATCACATGCCATTCAAATGAATTATACAAAAGATGGAGAGGTATATACGCTTAATTTAATTGATACACCTGGTCACGTAGATTTTTCATATGAAGTTTCTCGCTCCATAGCTGCTTGTGAAGGAGCATTATTAATAGTAGATGCCAGTCAAGGTATTGAGGCTCAGACTATTTCAAATTTATATTTAGCTATCAATCATGATTTAGAAATAATACCTGTTTTAAATAAAATAGATTTGCCTGGAGCAATGCCTGAAGAAGTTTCAGATCAAATTATTGATTTAATAGGTTGTAAAAAAGAAGAAATTATTCATGCTTCAGGTAAAGAAGGAATAGGTATTAAGGATATATTGGAAGCCGTTGTTGAAAGAATTCCAGCCCCTAAAGGTAATCCAGAAGGAGAACTTCAAGCTTTAATATTTGATTCTACTTTTAATTCTTACCGCGGGATCGAAGTAATATTTAGGGTTTATAACGGCGAAATCAAAAAGGGTGATAGGGTAAAGTTTATGAATACTGGCAAAGAATATTTTGCCGATGAAATTGGGACCTTGGGTTTAGAACAAATTCCTAAGCAAATCATTAAATCAGGTGATGTTGGATATTTAATTTCGGGAATTAAAGAAGCTAAAGAAGTAAAAGTAGGAGATACAATTACGCATGTGGCTAACCCATGTACATCGGCAATTCAAGGATTTGAAGAGGTAAAACCAATGGTTTTTGCTGGTATTTATCCTGTTGACACAACTGAATTTGAGGATTTAAGAGATGCAATGGAAAAATTACAATTGAATGATGCATCTTTAGTATGGGAACCTGAAACATCAATGGCCTTAGGCTTTGGATTTAGATGTGGATTTCTTGGAATGCTTCACATGGAAATTGTTCAGGAGCGATTAGAAAGAGAATTTGACATGACTGTTATTACAACAGTTCCATCAGTAAAATTCAAGGTAATGACAACAGCGGGTGAAGAAATCTGGGTTTCCGCTCCTTCTGAATTACCTGAGGTCAATCACATTAAATTTATAGAGGAGCCATACATAAAGGCGCAAATCATAACAAAATCAGAATATACAGGTGCGATTATGAGTCTTTGCATGGATAAGCGAGGTGTTTTAAAGAATCAGATTTATCTAACAACAGACCGTGTAGAATTACAGTTTGACATGCCATTATCTGAAGTTGTTTTTGATTTCTTTGATAAATTAAAAACAATTTCAAGAGGATACGCTTCTTTAGATTATGAATACAAAGGGTACGAGGAAGGAGAAATGGTTAAACTGGATATCATGTTAAACGGTGAAAAAGTGGATGCCTTGTCAGCAATTGTACATCGTGATAAAGCTTATGAATGGGGTAAAAGATTGTGTGAAAAATTAAGAGAACTTTTACCTAGACAACAATTTGAAATTGCCATTCAAGCGGCAATTGGACAGAAAATTATTGCTAGAGAAACCGTTAAAGCATTGAGAAAAGATGTATTGGCTAAATGCTATGGTGGTGATATCTCGAGAAAAAGAAAATTATTAGAGAAACAGAAAAAAGGAAAAAAGAGAATGCGACAAGTTGGAAATGTAGAAATTCCTCAAGAAGCATTTATGGCTGTTTTAAAATTAGATTAAAAGAAATAAATTAAAAAAAGTTTTAAAAACAGGCGTTTAAGCCGTAATTTTGAGTTTTATAAAATAGATACAATGGCTGAAGTAATTAGAATGCCCAAGATGAGCGATACAATGGTTGAAGGTGTAATCGCAAATTGGTTAAAAAAAGAAGGTGATGTTATTAAATCTGGAGACATTTTGGCAGAAGTTGAAACGGACAAAGCCACAATGGAATTAGAAAATTATGAAGATGGAACTATTTTATATATAGGTGTTAAAGCTGGAGAAGCCGTTCCTGTAGATGGAATTATAGCCATTGTGGGAACTCCCGGTGAAGATTATTCCTCTTTGTTAAATTCCTCTTCAGAACAAAAGAAAGAAGTATTAATTGAAGATTCTAATACTGCTTCTAAAACTGCAGAAGTCGTTCAAGAAAGTGCTGAACCAAGCATTGATTTAAGTACAATACCTGCCAAAGCGGTAAGAATGCCTAAGATGAGTGATACAATGGTAGAGGGTGTTATTGCTAAATGGTTAAAAAAAGTTGGCGATGTCGTTAAATCAGGTGATATAATTGCTGAAGTTGAAACGGATAAAGCAACTATGGAATTAGAGAATTATGAAGATGGAACCATCTTATATATTGGGGCTAAAGAGGGTGAAGGTGTTCCTGTAGATGGAGTTATCATGGTTGTAGGTGAACCTGGAACGGATTACTCGCCATTATTGAAATCAACAACTCCAAAAGTTGTTGAAACTGTGCCTGTTAAAACAGAAGCTCCTGTAAAAATAGAAGAGAAGAAAGAACCTATAAAGGTTGCCGCGCAAGAAACATCAGCAGCCACAAATTTGACAGGAGAATTAAAAGCCTCACCTCTTGCTAGAGCAATGGCTAAAGAAAAAGGTTATAATTTGAACTGGATTAAAGGATCAGGTGAAGGTGGTAGAATTGTTAAATCTGATATTGACAATTATAATCCAAATTCTGGTGGTGCAATAGGTGTATTTGTTTCAGGAGAAGAATCGTTTGAAGATATTCCTAATTCTCAAATGAGAAAAACAATCGCCAGAAGATTATCAGAATCTAAATTTTCTGCGCCTGAATTCTATTTAACTATGGAAATCAATATGGATAAAGCAATTGAAGTTAGAAAAACTTTAGTTGATACTTTACCTGTAAAAATTTCATTTAACGACATGGTTATTAAGGCAGTTGCATTATCTCTAACAAAACATCCTAAAGTGAATTCTTATTGGATGGAAGATCGTATTAGAGTTAATAAGCATGTACACATTGGTATGGCAGTTGCAGTAGAAGATGGTTTATTAGTACCGGTTATTCGTTTTGCTAATGAGAAATCCATTGCTCAAATTTCAACTGAAGCAAAAGATTTAGGTGGAAAAGCAAAAAATAAGCAATTACAACCAAAGGATTGGGAAGGTAATACATTTACGGTTTCTAATTTAGGAATGTTTGGTATAGATCAATTTACTTCTATTATCAATTCTCCAGAATCTTGTATTTTAGCTGTTGGCGGAATCAAAGAAACTGTAGGTGTAAAAAATGGACAATTTTTTGCTACAAATATTATGAAATTAACCCTGACTTGCGATCATCGAGTAGTGGATGGAGCAGCAGGGGCTGCGTTTCTACAAACATTAAAACAATATCTCGAGGATCCAATTAGAATGTTTATTTAAAAATATTTCAAGCCTCGAATAAAATCGAGGCTTGATTTTTTATCAAAAATAAGATGTCAGAAATTATTTTACGTGTTGCTGTTCAAAAATCAGGTAGATTGAGTGAAGATTCTTTAAAGCTTTTTAAAGAATGTGGAATTAAATTTGAATCAGGTGGTTCAAAATTAAGATCCGTTTCTTCAAATTTTCCTATTGAATTTTTATTTCTACGTGATGATGACATACCTGGATACGTAGAAGATGGTGTTGCGGATATTGGGGTAATCGGATTGAATGTTTTAAAAGAAAATGAAAAGAACGTTCAAATTGTCAAAGAATTAGGATTTTCAAAATGTAGATTATCCTTAGCTATTCCAAGAAATGAGATTTATACAGATTTAAGTTATTTTGAAGGTAAAAATATAGCCACTTCATATCCAAACTTAACAAATCAATTCTTACTATCAAAGGGTGTAAAAGCACAAACACATGAAATTTCAGGTTCTGTTGAAATTGCGCCGAGTATAGGTTTGGCAGATGCAATTTGTGACATTGTTTCAACAGGTGGAACATTGTTAAGTAATGGTTTAAAGGAAGTAGCAGAAGTTTTTAATAGTCAAGCAGTTATGATTTCAAATAATAGTTTGCCTAAAGAGAAAATTTCCATAATTGAAAAATTATTATTCAGAATTGATTCTGTACAAAAAGCGCAAAATGCAAAATATGTTGTACTTAATGTAGAGGAACAGAATATTGAAAGAGTAAAAAATTTACTTCCAGGAATGAAATCACCATCAGTTGTACCTCTAGCTGAAAAAGGCTGGTATAGCATGCATTCTGTAATTTCAGAAAACGATTTTTGGGAAATTATAGAATCCCTAAGGGAGGCAGGTGCACAAGGAATTTTAGTTTTACCAATTGAAAAAATGATTTTTTAAGATGCTTAAAACCATTTTATATCCTAATATTTCAGATTTCCCATCTTTATGTGAAAGACCAGTTTTAAATGCTGAATCTCTTGATGTACTAATGGATGATATTTTTTCTGAAATAAAAAAGAATGGAGATAATGCTTTAATTTCATATACATTACAATTTGAAAATAGGTCAATTGATAGGGTTTCCTATAGTTCCGAAGAAATAGATGAATTAGCAGATAAAACAGATGGTCAATTAAAAAATGCCATTCAAAGAGCATATGAAAATATCTATAGATTTCATGCATCTCAAGTTCAAGAAATCAAAAAAGTAGAGACCAGTTCTGGTGTAATTTGTTGGCAAAAAAGCAGTCCCATTGAAAAAATAGGAATTTATATTCCTGGGGGAACCGCTCCCCTATTTTCAACCATCTTGATGTTGGCAATTCCTGCTAAAATTGCAGGCTGTAAAGAAATTATTCTTTCAACCCCTGCAATACACCCGGCAATATTTTATGCCGCCAAATTATGTGGTGTTACAACCATGATTAAAATTGGTGGAGCTCAAGCAATTGCTGCTTTTTCTATTGGTACTGAAAGTATACCAAAAGTATATAAAATATTTGGTCCCGGTAATCAATATGTTACAGCTGCCAAAATGTATGCTAATAGAAAGGGAACTGCGATTGATATGCCAGCTGGACCATCTGAGGTAGCTATTTATGCAGATCATACCTCTAATCCTGAATATGTTGCAGCTGATTTATTATCGCAGGCAGAACATGGAATTGATTCTCAAGTGATTTTAGTGACCACTGAAGCAAAATTAGTTTCAAAGGTTGAAGAATGTTTATCAAAACAATTAGAAAAATTACCAAGAAGAGAGTTAGCTATACAGTCCTTACAACATTCAAAGGCAATTGTTTTACGAAATATTGCAGATACTCAAATGTTTTTAAACGAATATGGAGCAGAGCACTTGATCTTAGCTTGCGACGAGGCTGAATTATTTAGTGAGAACATCACGAATGCAGGATCCATTTTTTTAGGACATTATACTCCAGAGTCTGCCGGTGATTATGCTTCAGGAACGAACCATACTTTACCTACTAATGGTTTTGCCAAGGCATACTCAGGAGTAAATTTAGATAGTTTTATTAAGAAAATAACTTTACAAAGTATTTCCAAAGAAGGTTTGGATGACCTAGGTGATACCATAATTAAGATGGCTGAGGCAGAATCATTGGAAGCCCATGCAGAAGCTGTAAGGATACGATTAAAATAAGATGAATTTTCAAAAATATATTTTACCACATATCTGGAATTTAAAACCTTATTCATCTGCTAGAGATGAATTTAAAGGGAATGAAGGTGTTTTTTTAGATGCCAATGAAAATCCATTTGGTTCAGGTACCGATAAAAATTGGAATCGATACCCAGATCCATTACAAAATGAAATAAAAAATAAGTTAGCCAAAATAAAAAATATCTCGTCCAATCAATTATTTCTAGGAAATGGTTCAGATGAAGCAATAGATTTATTGATTCGAATGACCTGCAAATCAGGGGTGCATAATATGATTATTTGTCCTCCGACGTATGGGATGTATGAAGTAAGTGGTAATATCAATGATATTGAAATTAGAAGAGTTCAATTAACTACCGAATATCAATTAGATTTAAATACTATTTTTAAATCTATTGATTCAAATACAAGATTGATTTTTATATGTTCTCCAAATAATCCAACAGGAAATAAAATTAATCGAAAGGATATTGAAAACATTTTGAATGAATTCAAAACAGGATTTGTTTTAATTGATGAGGCATATATCGATTTTTCAGATGAGCCGAGTTTTATTGAAGAATTAATTAATTTTCCTAATTTAATTGTTTTACAAACCTTATCTAAATCCTATGGATTAGCTTCCTTGCGTTTAGGTATGGCATTTGCTCATCCTGAGATTATTGGAATTTTAAACAAAATTAAGCCTCCTTATAATATTAGTGGGGCTACACAGGAACAAGTTCTACTGGCTTTGAATAATTTGCATTTTGTAAAAAATTCAATAACTGAAATTAATATTCAAAAAAATAAGTTAATTTCAGATTTGAAAGATTTAGGTCAAGTTGAAAAAATTATACCTTCTCATGCTAATTTTATTTTAATCAAATTTCACATGGCGAAAGAATTATTTGAATATTTAATTTCCGAAAAGGTAATTACTAGGAATAGATCAAATGTAGCTTTATGTGAAAATAGTATTCGAATTACGATAGGGACTGAAGAAGAAAATGATATATTAGTGACTAAAATTAAAAAATTCTACTCCTAAGCTCATGAAATTAAAGGTGTTTTTTTATTTACTAATTGCTACATTGATTTCGAGCACTATTATTGCACAACAAAAAGATTGGGGTTCTGGATTGCGAATAGGAGAACCGGGTGGATTTATGATTAGGAAATATTTATCTAATGGAATCAACGCCGTAGAAGTAAATATGGGTACCTATGGTGGATTATGGGGGACGAATAGAAAATACAATAATGGTTCATTTCAGAACATTGGTTATAGTGTTAATGTATTATATTTATGGCACCACCCTACTATTTTGAATCCTAATGTTCAAACTTATTATGGTTTTGGTCCGCAATATACAGTTAGAGATTTTTATACTAACGGGTTATCCATTGCAAATGAAGTAAAAAAGGCTTTAGGTGGTGCAGCCATTGGCGGAGTAGAATATTTTCCATTAGATGCTCCTAATTTATCATTTTTTGCAGAATTAGGTTTTTATACGGAGATAAGTCCTAACCCATTTTTCCCACATATACAGGGAGGTTTAGGAGCAAGAGTAAATTTTTAGGGGATGTAGCTCAGTTGGCTAGAGCGCTTGCATGGCATGCAAGAGGTCGTGGGTTCGAGCCCCATCTTCTCCACAAAAAAGCACCGGAAGGTGCTTTTTTTATAATCTATCTTTGAAAGATTCGTATCCGAACTTTTTGTAAAGTATGAAATCGTCATTTAAATCAATTTTACCAATTGAAGGTAAATTGACTCCATTGAAGGTTGTTGTTTTGACCATTGTATAATGAATCATATCTTCAAATATTATTTCATCACCAATTTGCAATGAATTGGAGAAAGAATAATCTCCATAATAATCTCCTGCCAAACATGTCATGCCACCAAATCGATAATTAAATTTATCTTTTTCTGGTTCCATACCTGCATATCTTACTCGAGGTTTATATGGCATTTCTAAGGTATCTGGCATATGTGCCGCAAAAGATATATCTAAAATTGCCACATCAATTCCTGCAGAATGTACTATATCTAATACAGTTGATTTTAAAAATCCTGTTTGCCAACCAATGGCAGAACCTGGTTCTAAAATTATGGTCAAATTTGGATATTTTACTTTAAAGTTTTTAAGTAGTTCTATTAAATGATCGACATCATAACCTTCTTTGGTAATTAAATGCCCTCCTCCTAAATTTAACCATTTTAAATTTGGTAAAAATTTACCAAATTTATTTTCAATATGTTTTAATGTTCTTTCTAAAACATAGGAATCATTTTCACAAAGCGTATGCGAATGTAATCCTTCTATGTTTGCTGGTAACTCATCATCAAAATCAGACCGTCTTACCCCTAACCTACTACCTGCTACACATGGATTATACATATCTGTTTCAATTTCAGAATATTCAGGATTTATACGAATTCCACAAGAAATATTTCTTGAAATAGCCTTATTAATAAATTTTTGATATTGATTGAATGAATTAAAGGTAATATGACTTGCATAGGATGTTATTTCATCAAATTCATTATCGATAAAAGCTGGACAATAAACATGCGCCCTTTCATTCATTTCTTCAAAAATTAATCTTGCTTCATGTAAAGAACTGGCTGTTCCTCCAGCAAGATATTTTTTTAAAAGCTTGAATTCATGATAAAAAGAAAATCCTTTAAGTGCACAAATAATTTCAACACCAGCATCCTCTTGTACTTTTTTTAAAAGTTCTAAATTTTTAATCAGTAACTTTTCTTCTAAAACAAAAGATGGTGAAGGAATAGTTGGATAATGAATTTTCATTTTAATATTCGTGAGGTAAGGTAATATCCTTTAGTTCATTCCAAGGCAAACCATGAATGTTAAGTAATTCCATGAAAGGATCTGGATTAAATTCTTCCACATTATATACTCCGTCCTTAAACCATTCACCTGAAATCATCAAGGCTGCCCCTATCATAGCAGGTACACCTGTAGTGTAACTTACGCCTTGAGCTTGTACTTCTTTATAACAATCAGCATGATGACAATTATTGTAAACATAATAAGTGGTATCCTTACCATTTTTTACACCTTTAATTTGACATCCAATGGAAGTTTGACCAGAATAATTCTCTCCAAGTGTACCTGGTTCAGGAAGTACGGCTTTTAAAAACTCTAAAGGAACGATATCTATTCCATTGAATTTAATTGGTGCAATAGAAGTCATACCTACGTTTTGTAAAACTTCTAAATGGGTAAGGTACTGTTGACCAAAAGTCATCCAAAATCTTGCTCTTTTTAAGCTAGGGAAGTTTTTGGTCAATGATTCTAATTCTTCATGGTATAGTAAATAAGATTCCTTTGGACCAATATTTGGATAATCTATTGGTTTATGAATAGACATTGGTTCAATTTCAATCCATTTTCCATTCTCCCAATATTTCCCCTTTTGAGTAATTTCACGGATATTAATCTCTGGGTTAAAATTTGTTGCAAAAGCTTTACCATGATCACCTGCATTACAATCAATAATATCTAAATAATGCATTTCATCAAAATGATGTTTGTTAGCATAGGCTGTATAAACACCCGTAACACCAGGATCAAAACCACAACCTAATAATGCCATCAGCCCAGCATTTTTAAATCTTTCTTGATATGCCCATTGCCATGAGTATTCAAATTTTGCTTCGTCTTTAGGTTCGTAATTTGCTGTATCTAAGTAATGGACGCCAGCCTCTAAACATGCATCCATAATTGGTAAATCTTGATATGGCAACGCCACATTAATGACTAAATACGGTTTTTCTTCTTTAAGAAGTTTTACTAATTCAGGTACATTGTCAGCATCAACTTGTCTAGTTTGAATGATGGTTGGTAAACCTATTTTTTGAGCTTCTTGTGCAATTGATTCACATTTTTTAAGAGTTCTTGAAGCCAAGATTACTTCAGAAAAAAATGCTGGATTCATTGCACATTTTTTAGCTACAACATTTCCAACTCCACCTGCACCTATAATTAAAACCTTTTTTGCCATATTAATTTTAAAAATGAACGCAAAAATACAATTAATTCATTAATTGGAAAAATACAATAAATTAATTTTTAAAAGGTCTTATTACCTTATAAAGTGCTTTTGACCAGTAATTGGAATTTAAGTTATCTTCTCGAACACCTTTGGAGGTTGAAGCGTGTAAAAATACGACATTGAAACCTCCATTACTGGTTGTTACAATTCCTGAATGATTAACAACCAAACTATTATTAGTTCTGAAAAAAATCCAATCACCAGCCTTAATTTCAGATAATGAAACTGGCAAACCAAAATTTGATTGATCTTTTACCAGTCTTGGGATTTCAAATCCTTCTAATTGATAAATTTTAAATAATAATCCAGAGCAATCCATTCCTGTTTCATCCATCCCTCCTGTACGATAAGGAACCCCTTTGAATTTATATCCTTGTTTAATTATTGCTTTAATTTCTTGTGTTTTAAAATTTGATTCAATTAATGTTTTATTCAATCCGACAAATTGCTTTAATTTATGCAATACGGAGCAGGAAGTACATAAAAAACACAGGATTATAAAAACCTTCTTATTTTTAAACATCAACAACCTTATTTTCTTCAAAATACACCAATTTCCCATTTACGGGTAAAAATCCTAAATTAATTAATAAATTTTTATAGTTTTCAACTTGAACTTTATGCTTATCATTTGATTTTCCAGTTTTATAATCAATTACAACAAATTCGTTTTTTAATTTAATAATTCGGTCTGGTCGATATATTACCCCATCTTCTGTAATTATATCTTGTTCAATCAAAATCGATAGGTCTAAATTGAACAAAAAATAATTATCAGGATTACTCAAGAAATCGTTAAAATTATTTAAATATTCCGTAAACAGTGGATCTAAACCATTTTTCAAAACAATAATTTTTTCTTTGATATCTTCTAAATTATTTTTTGCTATTAGTTCATGAACAGAATTGCCCCACTCTCTTTTTTGGATAGAATCTGAAAATTGTTCATTAAATGACCTTGAATTTCTAAGTTCGAGTGAGCTTTCTAAATGTCTTTCTGCCTTAAAAATTTTACTTTGTATATTAATTTTAGGTTCTATGTTGGAATGAATTAAAGAATTTTTAGAAAATGTAAATTCCAAATACTCCTCCAAATTATTATTTTCAATTTCACTTGAAAGGCAAAAATTAAAAAGAATTTTAGCAATGGATTCATCGTATTCTGTAAATATTTTTTTGGGAGAATCTTCCGAAACATTTTTACTGATTATATATAAATCATATTTCGCTCTTGTGCATGCTACATATAACATGTTAAGCGCCTCTAAGGTAGAAGTCTGAATCTCTTCTTCACGCTGAGATTCAATGTCCTTAAATCCATCATATGCCTTTGAAATTATAGGTAAATAATGTGTATTTAATTTCCTTTCATTAATTATTAATTCATCTACTTCTTTAAGGGTTGAAAAATCATACCACTTTTCTCCTTTTGTAGGATATAACGACCATGTAGCAAAACCCAAGATTACAATTGGGTATTCTAAGCCTTTACTCTTATGAATAGTAGAGATTGTTATTGCATCTAGTTGATCATTTCCATTGATTGCTATCAAGTTTTTATTTTGATCAAAATAATTTAGAAATTCATCTATCGAATTTGACTTTCTAGAGCAAAAATCATCCAAAATATCAAGATATTTAAGTAAATAAGAAATTTCATCTTGATATGAAAATAAATCAAATTGTTCAATTAGTTGATAAACACACTTTTTGGCATCAATTAAATCATTTTCAAAAATACAATCAAGAGTCTTATAAATTAATTGATATGCCTCTTCAAATGTTAAATTCTTTAAAAATTGAAGATTTGATTGCACTTCAAATTGCTTTATTTTATTATTTCTATTAACAAGTAAACCAAGAAAACTATTAATTATTTTGATGGCAGAAGAGTAATGAATTAATAAGGAATCAGAAGACGTTAAAGGGATTCCTAAATTTTTTAATTCTAAGGCAAGATAATTGGCTTCTTTATTTCCTCTACACAAAATGGCAATATCTTTGAATTTATATTTTCGTTTTTTTGATTCATTGATGATATCCAATACTTTGGAAAGTACCCATTCCTTTTCATTTTGTCGATTATAAGGTTTTTCTTTATTCACCGAGTAAAAAAAACAAGAAATATTGGATGCGGATACATTTGATTGTGGCAACTGAGTGACAAAATTTCCATATACTTGATTAATTAGTGGAAAAGATACACCAACATTTGATTTTTCATGTATCCATTGAAAAAGGTCATTGTTAAAATTTACTATTGCCCTACTGCTTCTATAATTTTCACCTAGGTTAAAGACAGAAACATTTTCATTTATACTTGAAAAACGTTGATAATCAATTGAATCAATTGAAATTTTCTTTTCTACATAGCTTAATTCGCTTGCAAATAAGGCAGCAATTAATCCAACTTCCCCTCCTCTAAATTTGTAAATCGATTGTTTTGCATCTCCAACGATTAAATTGGTATACATAAATGAAGATGCATTTTCCAAAAGAGGCATAAAGTTTTTCCATTGAAGCAAAGAAGTATCCTGGAATTCATCAATTAAAATGTGATGATATTTTTCTCCCATTTTTTCATAAATAAATGGAATGGGGTCATGGGAAACAATTTGATTGATTTTTTTGGAAAATTCTGAAATTGAAACAATTCCATTTTCCAATTGAAAAAGATTTAATTCTTTTTGAATTAGCTTTAGCAAGGCTAATTTTCTTAAATTTTTCTTGATTAAGTGGAGTAATTGATTTTTTTGTGAGGCAAATTGATACAGTTGAAAAAAATGATTAGCGAAATTTGTTAAATCATTAGAAATTTCTTCAATTATATTTTTTTTATCTAAAGTTGTTTTTGAAGCAGTCCAAATTCCACTTTGAATTGCCTTATTCATATATGAATAATTATTACCATTTAATTGTGGATTACGTATATATTTATGGAAATCAGCAACCGGACCATTTGATCCTTGTGTAAAATCTGCTTCTTCTAAATTATGGCTTTCAATTAGTTGAATGATATTTTTAGAAGATTCAATCAATTTTTCAATTGAATGATGGCTAAAGGCATTAATTTGTTTTTCAATAGTTAAAAAGTCTTCCAAATCAAATTGATTGATTAAAAACTCTTTTTCAATATATTCCTCTTCAAAAAGAATCAATAAAAAATTTTGTAAACTTTCTCTAAGCTGGTTCCAAGAACGATCCTCATCCACTTCATTCATGGAAAAATTTAAAATAGCTTGTTTAAGAATGGAGTTTGGAATTAAATTTATTTTATCCAAAATATCATCCATCAATTCATTCAACAATTGTTTGCTATCCAGATTTACCTCAAATTGATCTGGTAAATTTAATTCTTCAATAAAACTTTGAGATAATTTTTGAACAAATGCGTCTATGGTCATTACTGAAAAAAGACCATAATCTTGTAAAATTTGTTTTAAGGCTTGATTGGCCCGTTGAATAAGTTCAATTTTATCGATATTTTTTTTGTCATTTTTATAATCTGACAAAATTCTATCGATAATTTGATTTGATTCTCTGAATTTTTGAGGGTTCGAAATTTTTAAATGATCATTTTTTGCAATTAGATACAAAAAATCGATGATTCGCTTTTTCATTTCCTCAGCTGCTTTATTTGTAAAAGTAACTGCCAAAATTCTTCTAAAATAACCCCTGGATTCAACTTCTTGTAATGCCAATTTTATATATTCCAAGGTTAAGGTATATGTTTTACCAGCACCAGCAGAAGCAGAAAATAATTTAATTGGCTTATTATTCATAAAATTCCATTATGAATGCAATTTAAAATAAAAATAGGATTAAAAGGAATCGATAATATTTCTTAACTTTGTATCCCGTAAACGAATAAATAAATAATTCAAATGTCTGCCAAAGCGACAAGCAAAAAAACTAAATTTATATTTGTTACGGGGGGAGTAACATCATCATTAGGCAAAGGAATCATTGCCTCATCTTTAGCAAAATTATTACAAGCACGTGGTTTAAGTGTTACCATTCAGAAGTTTGATCCATATATAAATATTGATCCTGGAACACTTAATCCGTATGAGCATGGTGAATGTTATGTGACGAATGATGGTGCAGAAACAGATTTAGATTTAGGTCATTATGAAAGATTTCTAAACGTTCCAACAAGTCAAGATAACAATATTACAACTGGACGTATTTATCATAATGTTATAACAAAAGAACGTAAAGGTGATTATTTAGGAAAAACTGTACAAGTAGTACCTCATATTACAGATGAAATTAAAAGGAATGTGATGTTACTTGGTCAAACAGGTAAATTTGATATTGTTATTACCGAAATTGGTGGATGTGTGGGTGATATTGAATCTTTACCTTTTATTGAAGCTGCTCGTCAACTAAAGTGGGATTTAGGTGAAAAAAATACCTTATTTATTCATTTGACATTAGTTCCCTATTTATCATCTGCAGGAGAATTAAAGACGAAGCCAACTCAACATTCCGTAAAAGCACTCTCTGAGTCAGGTATACAACCTGACATATTAGTTTGTAGAACAGAACATCCTTTGCCAGCTGAAATGAAGCGTAAAATTGGTTTGTTTTGTAATGTTTCAGAGCAGGATGTGATTGAGGCGATGGACGCTGAAACGATCTATGATGTTCCTTTATTAATGAAAGCGGAAAAACTCGATAATAGAGTTTTATATAAATTAGATATCTACAATGATCAAGATTCCAACCTAAACCAATGGAATAAATTTTTAGATAAACTTAAAAACCCGAAATTTGAAATTAATATTGGATTAATAGGTAAATATGTTGAATTAAAAGATTCCTACAAATCCATTGCTGAATCTTTTATTCATGCTGGCGCTGCTAATGAAATAAAGGTGAATGTACATTGGCTTTCTTCAGAAAATATGGATCCTGAAAATATCCATGAATCATTAAAGGCATTAGATGGTATTTTGGTAGCTCCTGGATTTGGCGAAAGAGGTATTCAAGGAAAAATTGAGGCAGTAAGATATGCTAGAGAAAACAATATTCCATTTATGGGAATTTGTTTAGGAATGCAATGTGCAGTGATTGAATTCGCTAGAAATGTATTAGGATTAGAGGACGCTCATTCATTTGAAATGAATCCTGAAACAACAAATCCAGTAATTGATATCATGGAATCTCAAAAATCGATTGCAGAAAAAGGTGGAACCATGCGTTTAGGTGCCTATCCTTGTAAAATTGATAAAGGAACATTGGCATTTAAGGTTTACGGGAAATCTAATATACAAGAAAGACACCGTCACAGATATGAATTTAATAATACATATATGGATGCATTCAAAAAAGCAGGAATGGTTTTATCTGGAATCAATCCAGATTCTGGTTTAGTTGAAATTGTCGAATTACCTAATCATCCGTTTTTTATTGGTGTACAATTTCACCCAGAATACAAATCTACCGTTGAAGTACCCGCTCCTATTTTTGTGCATTTTATAAAAGCAGCATATCAACATGCTTTACCTTTACTTAAGAATTCAAAAAATTAATCATGGATAAAAATTCAATAACTGGAATAATTATAATTGTTGGAATGCTCTTAGGATATGAGTATTTCTTTGGCTCAAAAGTTCCCGCTCCTGAGACAAAAAAATCAGTTGCAAGTCAACAAATTAAATCCAAAGTAGTTTTAAAGGACACCAATGCTAAAAGTTTAGTTTTAGATACAGCCCAAATTGTAGCTAAAGATTATGTAATTGAAAACAAAGATATTAAAGTAACTATAACAAACCTTGGAGGTAAAATTAAGCTTGTTCAATTAAAGAATTATTATTCTTACAACAATTACTCCAATCATAAAAAGGAAGGTCTGATTCTTTTTGATTCCAAGAAAGATAAATTTGATATCCAATTACCTTTGGGAAATCAGAAGATAAACCTTTCCTCATTGGTTTATACAGTTGAAAAAAATAATTCAAATGAAGTTACATTTGTTACCCAATCACCAACAGGAAAACCTATAAAAATATCTTATGGTCTAAATAAAGAGGGTTTTGAATTAAATTATTCATTAGACACAAAAGAATTAAAAAATGAGTTGTCGAGTAATGAATTCACAATTGATTGGTTAGAAAATGTGCAACAATCAGAAAAAGATATCAATGAGGAGCGTAAAGCGACAATCAATTACTTGTTACAAGAAGATGAAGAATTTGATAATTTAACGGAAAATCCTTCAAATAATGAGACTGAGAATATTTCTAAGAATTTAGAGTGGATAACCTTTAAAAAGAAGTATTTTATTGCAGGTTTGATACCTCAAAATTTTACATTTAATAAGGCAGAGATTAACTCAAATCCTAATTTAAATGACTCTATAAATATCAAAACGCTTTCAGCTAGAATTGTTGGTAATGTAAATGACCTTCAAAAAAATAATGGACAATTTAAATTTTACTTTGGTCCAAATGACTACTCGAAAATTAAGAACATTGCTCCATCGTTTGGTAAAAATGTAAAACTAAGCTATGATTTCCTTTTACCAATCACTAAATACATATATGTTCCACTATTTGGATTTTTGGAAAGCATTTTTTCTAATTATGGATTATTGATCATTATTTTGGTTTTAATCATAAAGTCAGCCTTATTACCATTGACCTATAAAAGTTATGTTTCAATGGCTAAAACGAGAATTTTGGCTCCTGAAATTGCTAAAATAAAAGAAAAAATTGGAGATGATGCGGCTAAAGTTCAACAAGAAACAATGAAATTATACCAAGAAGTTGGTGTTAATCCATTAAGTGGTTGTATTCCAGTTTTAGCAACCATGCCTATTTTAATGGCGGTTTTCCTCCTATTTCCGAATTTAATTAATCTTAGGCAACAATCTTTTTTATGGTCCAATGATTTATCAACTTTTGATTCTATTATAAATTTGCCCTTTAAAATACCATTTTATGGATCACATGTAAGTTTGTTTTGTTTATTAATGACCGTTTCACAATTGGCTTATGGTTATTACAACAATCAAATTACTCCAGATCAACCTGGGCAACCAATTGACATGAAAAAAATGGCATATATTACTCCAGTTATATTCATGTTTATCATGAATTCATTCCCTGCTGGTTTAAGCTTCTACTATTTTGTATCAAATTTGGTTACGATAGGACAACAATTAGCTATTCGTAAATTTGTTGATGAGGATAAAATAAAAGTATTATTAGAGGAAAATAGAAAAAAAATAGCCGCTGGTGGGGGAAAAAAATCTAAGTTCTCTCAATATTTGCAAAATCAAATGAAAGCTGTAGAAGAGGCTCAAAAAGCTCAACAAGCAGCTAAGGGGAAAGGTAAGAAGTAAAGATATGTCTTTAAGTGAACAATATTTTGAAAGAGCTAAAGGGGTTATTCCAGGTGGGGTAAATTCTCCTGTTCGAGCATTTAAATCTGTTGGAGGAAATCCTGTTTTCATTCAATCTGCTGATGGTGCTTATTTGCTAGATGTTGATGGTAACAAATATATTGATTTAATAGGTTCTTGGGGGCCTATGTTGTTTGGCCATGCCCATCCAAATATAAAATCTGCTCTTGAAAAAGCATTACACGATAGTTTTTCTTTCGGAGCTCCTTCATTGAAAGAAATTCAATTAGCCGAAAAAATTATTGATATGGTTCCATCTATCGAGATGGTTAGATTGGTTAATTCTGGTACTGAAGCTACAATGGCTGCCATTCGATTAGCAAGGGCTTATACACAAAAGGATAAAATAATTAAGTTTGAAGGATGCTACCATGGTCATGGAGATTCATTTCTAATTGCAGCCGGATCAGGTGTTGCAACTTTAGGAACACCTGATAGCCCTGGTGTTACAAAATCAACAGCTAATGATACATTAACTGCTGTGTATAATGATCTCCCATCTGTTGAAAACTTATTTCTAGCAAATCCAAACCAAATTGCTGCCATTATTTTGGAACCAGTAGTTGGTAATATGGGACTTGTTTTACCGAAACCAGGATTTATTGAAAAATTAAGAAGCCTATGTAATGAACATCAAGCATTATTAATTTTTGATGAAGTAATGACAGGATTTCGACTTTCAAAATCTGGTTATCAAGGATTAACATCTATTCAACCAGATTTGACAACCTTAGGAAAAATAATTGGTGGAGGTTTACCTGTAGGAGCCTATGGAGGTAAAAAAGAAATCATGCAATTGATTGCTCCTGCAGGACCTGTTTATCAAGCCGGGACCTTATCTGGAAATCCGTTAGCAACCACAGCAGGATTAGCCATGCTACAATTAATTGAACAAAATTCTGATATTTATAAAGAACTTGATGAAAAAGGAATGTTTTTGAAATTAGAATTAGAGAAAATTTTTCAAAAGCATCAAATATCATGTTTTATTCAACAATTGGGGTCCATGTTTACCATATTCTTCACCAATAAAGAAGTAAACAATTTTGCAGATGCAAAATTAGCTGACACCGAAAAATTTGGTAAATTTTTTCATGGAATGTTAGAAAAAGGGATTTACCTACCTCCTTCTCAATTCGAATCTTGGTTTTTATCCACACAAATCACAGATGAACATATTCAATATATCATTCAATCTGCAGATGAAGTTTTAGCTAATCTTTAATCATGTTATTTAGTTTTATCATTCCAGTTTTTAATCGTCCAGATGAGTTGGATGAATTATTAAATTGTATTGAAAAACAAACTAAGTCTAATTTTGAAATTATTATCATTGAAGATGGATCTATCCACACATCAGAAAAAATAATTGATAAATATAAATTAAAGGGTTTAAACATAATATATATATATAAGGAAAATGCTGGACAAGGTTTTGCTAGAAATGATGGTTTTAAGGTTGCCAATGGTGATTATTTTATCATTTTAGATTCAGATGCGCTAATCGAATCTAATTATTTAGAAATAGTTGAAAATGAAATAAATGCAAAGCATTTAGACTTATATGGAGGTCCTGATAAAGATCATCCTTCCTTTACTCCCATTCAAAAAGCTATTTCCTATTCCATGACAAGTCTATTTACAACTGGAGGAATTAGAGGTAAAAAGGCTAATGTGGGAGGCATTTTCCATCCAAGAAGTTTCAATATGGGAATTTCTAGAAATGTTTATGAGCAAACAAAGGGATTTAAAATAACTAGAATGGGTGAAGATATAGAGTTTAGTATTCGATGTATTGCCAATGGTTTTAAATCTGGATTGATTGAAAAGGCTTTTATTTACCACAAAAGACGTGCTACATTCAAACAATTTTATAAGCAATTGCATTTTTTTGGAAGAGCTCGAATAAACATAGGTAGATTTTTCCCTAATGAACTAAAATGGGTACATTATTTTCCATTGCTTTACTTAGTGGGAAGTATTTCCTGTATTATTATTTATATATTATATCCATACTTACTAATTTCAAATATTTTAATAAGTTTATGGATACTTTATAATGCTTTGATTGGAATTGATTCAGGGCTAAAGTACAAATCGCTTCAAATTGCTTTTTTATCAATTATTGCTTCAAATATTCAATTGTCAGCGTATGGGCTGGGATTTATTCAAGAAAAATTCAATTCAATTAAAAATAAGAATTAGGAATTAAATAATTTTGAACATAGTCTCCCACACCTTCCTCTAAGCGAGTAAATTCTTTTAGATAGCCAACAGAACGTAATTTTGTCATATTGGCCTGTGTAAAATATTGATAATTTCCTCGAATATCCAATGGTGTATCTATATAGGATATGGAAGGATTGATATTCATGGCTTGAAATGTAGCTAAGACCAAATCATTAAATGTTCTTGCTTTTCCAGTTCCTAGGTTATAAATACCTGAATTCTTACGGTGTTCCATCAGAAATAAACAAACATCAATTAAATCTTTTACATAAATGAAATCTCTGGATTGTTCCCCATCTTTAAAATTAGGATGATGAGACTTAAATAATTTCATATGACCAGTCAATTTAATTTGATTAAAAGCATGAAAAATGACAGAGGCCATTCTTGATTTATGAAACTCATTAGGTCCATAAACATTAAAGAATTTCAAACCTGCCCAAAAAAATGGTTTTTTAGTTTGGGCTAGAGCCCAAATATCAAATTCATTTTTTGAATCACCGTAAGGATTCAATGGCTTAAGATTTGATAATTGTTGCTCATCATCATCATAACCCATTTCACCTAGCCCATAAGTAGCAGCTGATGAAGCATAAACAAGTGGAATTTGATAATTAACACATCGATTCCAAATCTCTTTTGAATACTGAATATTTAATTTTTCAAAAATACTCGTATCAAATTCTGTGGTATCTGTCCTTGCTCCTATATGGAAACAAAATTCAATTTCTTTATAATTTAGATCAATCCAATTGAAAAAATCGTCTCTATCTATTTTGGCTAAAATATTTTTACCCTCTAAATTTTTATTTTTTTCAGGATTTGAAAAATCATCAACAGCAATTATATAATTAAAATTCAATTTGTTTAATTGAGAAATTAAACATGACCCTATAAATCCAGCAGCACCAGTGACAATTATCATATTTAGAATATTTTAATAGTAAAAATAATATAAACCGTTGAGGAATCATTAAATTTGTAAAATATTTGAGGTTTGCTATTGTTTTCCCAAGCCTTTCATTTTTTACTGAAAACATTTATGGTACACGTTATCCGAAAGGAACATTTTAATGCGGCCCACCGCTTGTTTAATCCAAATTGGTCAGAAGAAAAAAACGAAGAAGTATTTGGTCCATGTGCCAATAAAAATTGGCATGGTCATAATTTCGAACTTATTGTAACGGTAAAGGGTATTCCAGATCCTGAAACTGGTTTTGTTTATGATTTAAAACATTTAGGGGAATTAATTAAATCTGAGATCATTGACAAGGTAGATCATAAAAATCTAAATTTAGATGTTGATTTTATGAAAGGAAAATTGTGCAGTTGCGAAATATTAGTAATGGAATTCTGGAAAATTCTAGCACCAAAAATTGAATCGACATCCTCAAATGCTAGATTATTTAAAATACATTTAATTGAAACTCAAAAAAATTCAGTTGAATACTTTGGAGATTAAATTATGATATATTTCATTCTTGTAGGCGAAAAATCGGGTGATTTGCATGGTTCAAATCTTATTAAAGCAATTTACAAGAATGATTCAGATGCTGTAATTTATGCCTGGGGTGGTGATGAGATGAAAAAGGCAGGTGCAGAAGTATTAGTTCATCATCAAGAATTGTCTATGATGGGAATTCTTGGAGTCTTAAAAAATCTATCAAGAATTAAGCGATATTTTCAATTATTTTCAAAACAAATTCAATCGATATTACCTGATACTATAATTTTTATTGATTATGGTGGGTTTAATTTAAAAGCTGCTAAAATTGCTAAATTATTAGGATTTCATACTCAATTTTATATTGCTCCAAAGGTATGGGCTTGGAATTATAATAGAATTTATACTATTAAAAAATGGATTGATGAACTATATGT
>JACCDK010183334.1_pt1 | contig 22834 bp, 24 predicted proteins | sample 7445871 | NCBI WGS metagenome assembly JACCDK01 (sample SAMN15323436, study PRJNA562643) | freshwater metagenome | isolation source: river surface water | place: USA:Blue River Watershed | collected 2017-08-15 | reverse complement strand
TCTCAAAGTAGCTGCTGCTGCCGCCTTCACCGCTGCCGCCCTGAGCCCCGCGGCCATGGCTCAAGAAGTGACACTCAAAGTGCATCACTTCTTGCCAGCCTCATCGTTTGCACAAACCTTGTTCATCCAGCCTTGGTGTGATCGCATCGCCAAAGAGTCAAACAACAAGATGAAGTGCCAAATCTATCCATCCATGCAACTCGGTGGCTCGCCCCCCCAGTTGTTCGAACAAGCACGTGACGGCGTAGCCGATGTGGTGTGGACTTTGCCTGGCTACACAGCTGGCCGCTTCCCTTCCGTGGAAGTGTTTGAAATGCCCTTCATGATGCAAAGCCCAGAAGCCACCAGCAAGGCCGTGTGGGACTACGTGGACCAGTACGCCAAACCAGAGTTCAAAGACGTGAAAGCCTTGGCGTTCCACGTGCACGGTGACGGTGTGTTCCACATGGTCAACAAGCCTGTGCGTACAGCCGCAGACCTCAAAGGCGTGAAGCTGCGCGCACCAACCCGCATGACCAACAAGTTCATCGCCATGTTGGGCGCCACACCTGTGAGCATGCCTGTGCCACAAGTGGGTGATGCACTCTCCAAGGGTGTGATCGACGGTGCTGTGGTGCCTTACGAAGTCGTACCTGCGGTGAAGATTCAAGAGTTGGTGAAATTCCACTCTGAAACCGATCCTGCCGAACCTGCGTTCTACACCTCGGTGTTTATTTTTGCGATGAACCAAGCCAAGTACGACTCGTTGTCGCCTGAGTTGAAGAAGGTGATTGATCGCAACAGCGGTCAAGCTTTGTCGGGCATGGCCGGTAAGGCTTTCTTCGAAGCAGATGCTGAAGGCAAAAAGCTGACCACAAAAAACACAATGAACGTGATTCCAAAGGCTGAACTTGAAAACTGGAAGAAGTTGTCACAGCCATTGTTTGATTCATGGGTGTCAGACATGAACGCCAAAGGTCAAAACGGCAAGCAAATGCTTGACGGTGCCAAGGCCTTGATTGCCAAGCACGGTGGCGGCAAGTAAGCAACTTGACGCTTGCATCACAAAGGGGCCTCACGGCCCCTTTGTTTTTTGTATCAGCCAGCCAGTCCGACGTACACGTTTTGCACGTCGTCGTTGTCGTCAATCGCCGACAGGAAAGCTTCCACTTCTTCCAAGGCCTCGGCGCTCAAGCTGGTCGGGTCCACCGGGTTCTTCGGCTTGTAACCGAGCTTGGCGGACAGCACATTGAAACCATGTGAAGGCAGGGCGCGGCTGACCAAGTCGAGGTCGGTCGGTTCGGTGATGAACACCGAGGTTCCTTCATCCCCAGCTTCAAAGTCTTGTGCGCCGGCTTCGATGGCGGCCACTTCGGCGTCTGCATCGGGGGCTGTCGGTTCTGCTTCAATCAAGCCGATGTGGTCAAAGTCCCAAGACACGGAGCCCGATGTGCCGAGTTGACCTTTGCGAAACAGCACGCGCATCTCGGGTGCGGTACGGTTGACGTTGTCGGTCAAGCACTCGACCATCACCGCCACTTGATGGGGGGCGTAGCCTTCGTAAATCACACGTTCAAACTGCACCGATTCGCCAGTGAGTCCCGCCCCTTTTTTGATGGCGCGATCCAGTGTGTCTTTGGGCATCGACACCTTGCGTGCTTGTTCGATCACCATGCGCAGTCGGGCGTTGGCAGCTGGGTCGGCACCGTTGCGGGCTGCCACCATGATGTCTTTGGCCAGTTTGCCGAACATGCGACCCTTGGCGTTGGCGGCTAAGTCTTTGCCCTTGGCTTTCCATTGAGCGCCCATCTGTGTTCCTTTGTGTTGTGTGTTTGGATTTAGTTGTCGGCACTCGCGCTCCAGCGCGCATTCCAGGCGTGTTCAATTTGGCGGCGATCACGTTTGGTGGGACGACCGTGTTCAATGCTGTGGGCGGGTTCTGCGGCCATGCGGTTGTGCTCGGCGATTTTGGCGCGCAAGGCCATGCTTTCTGGCGTCTCTTCATAGAGCTGTTGGGCCACCGATGCTGGCCCGCGTGTCGCGCTGATGCCTTTGACCACGATGGTCTTGGTGATATTGCCCTGCCTCACGGTGAGGGTGTCACCGACCTTCACCTCACGCGCGGGTTTGACGTCTTGGCCGTTGATTTGCACGCGATGTTTGGTCACTTCATCGCAGGCGAGACTGCGCGTTTTATAAAACCGCGCGGCCCATAGCCATTTGTCAATGCGTAAGTTGTCCATCAGTGGGGATACACATCGAACCATGGGCCATGGGTAGCAAACACAAGCACTTGGATGGACATGCTTATTTTTCGTGGGGCATCAAACGGCAGGTGTCACCGCTGGCCGGGCGCTCAATTGTGATGCAGTGAATATGGGGCAACGACGCTTTGAGGTCGTTGTAGATGAACGCACACAAATTTTCGAGCGTGGCAGGGCCAAGGCCTGGCACTTCGTCGAGGAAATGGTGGTCGAGCTTTTCGCGCACCTTCTCGACTTCTTGACGCAGAAAAGCAAGGTCCATCATCATGCCGGACTCGGGGTCTGGCTTGCCTGCAATGGTCACTTCAGCGTGATACGTGTGGCCGTGGATGCGCAGGCTGCCCTCTGCATCAATTTTGCGGCGCAAGGTGTGCGCGGCTTCAAAGTAAAAACGCTGGCTGAGTTCGTATTTCATCGGATGCCAATCAACTTGTGAGTTTGCACGCTCAAACGCCAGCGAGGGTGTGCTTGGCAATAGGCCACGGCCGCTGCGGTGTTGGCCGCGGCGTTGGGGCCATCCATGGGCTGCAAATAAAAATGTTCAAAGTTCAAAGATTCGTACAGCGCGGGTTCTGCACCCACCTGTGGAAACACCAGCTTGAGTTCTTGGCCTGTAGTCACCACACGTTGGCTACCCGCCTTGGGGCTCATGCACAGCCAGTCAATGCCTTTGGGGGGCGAGACTGTGCCATTGGTTTCTACCGCAATGGTGAAGTGCAAGGCGTGCAGGGCATCGACCAAGGCTTGATCCACTTGCAACAAGGGCTCACCACCGGTCAGCACCACAAAGCGATGCTGGGCGTCTGTCGCAGGCCAAAAGCCGGCAATCGCCGCTGCCAAGGCCGAGGCGTTGTCAAATTTACCGCCGTGCGTGCCATCGGTGCCGACAAAGTCGGTGTCGCAGAACTGGCAAATGGCCGTGCTGCGGTCTTCTTCCCGACCGCTCCACAGATTGCAGCCGGCAAAACGACAAAACACGGCGGGTTGCCCTGCATTGGCGCCTTCACCTTGCAAGGTGTAGAACATTTCTTTCACGCTGTACGTCATGTCTGTATTTTCGCAGCAAGTTACGCGTCACCTTTTTGTGGGCAAATCAGGGAATGACCATTGCTGCCCAATCTCTGACCAATACCCTCGCTCCCACCGGTGAACTGCGCGTCGCCATCAATGTGGGCAACCCCATCTTGGCGCGACGCCACCCCCAGACGGGCGCGCCCGAGGGGGTCTCGATTGACCTGGCGACCCAGTTGGCCCAGCGCTTAGGCGTGCCCTTGAAACTGGTGGTGTTTGAAGCCGCGAGCAAATCAGTGGAGGCCGTCACAAATAACGAAGCCGACGTGGGCTTTTTTGCCATCGATCCCTTGCGCGGGGCAGCCATTGCCTTCACCGCGCCGTACGTGTTGATTGAAGGCGCTTATTTGGTCAAACAAGATTCGCCCTTGCACAGCAACGATGAGGTAGACCGCGCTGGACACCGTATCGTGGTGGGTCAGGGCAGTGCCTACGATTTGTATTTGAGCCGCGAAATCAAGCATGCCCAGTTGGTGCGCAGTCCCACGTCGCCGGAGGTGGTCAGTTATTTTCTCGCCCACGGGCATGACGTCGCTGCCGGCGTCAAGCCTCAACTCGAAGCCGAGTTGCCGCGTATGCCTGGCTTGCGCATGCTGCCGGGGCACTTCATGGTCATTGCGCAAGCCATGGGGTTGCCCAAGCAACGAGGTCCCCAAGCGGCGGCTTACTTGCACGCATTTGTGGAAGACATGAAAGCCAGCGGCGTTGTTGCCGAGGCCCTGGCACGCCACCACATCGAAGGTGCGACACTGGCGCCTTTGACTGCTTAATTGAGGGTATTGGCAATGGACGTCTTGACAACGCAAACTTTGTCGGGAGTACAGACCGGCCTAGAGATGGCAGGAACCGTGGCGTTCGCCCTATCGGGTGTGATAGAGGCTGCCCGTAAAAAGCTAGATGCGGTGGGGGTGTGTGCCGTTGCCAGCGTTGCGGCATTTGGGGGTGGCACGTTGCGCGATGTGCTGTTGGATCGGCGTCCTTTGTTTTGGATTGAGCAGTCGTGGTACTTGTGGTCTGTGCTGGCGCTGTGCTTGATCGCCATGACCCTGATGCGTGCCAAACACTTCAAGCCCACTGAAAAATCGATGCAGTGGCCGGATGCCTTGGGACTGGGTTTGTTTGCCGCCAGCGGCACGCAAATCGCACTGGACATGCAAATGCCGGCATTGATTGCGGTCTTGATGGGCGTGATCACCGCGACCTTTGGCGGTGTGTTGCGTGACATCGTGTGCAACGAAATTCCCACCGCGTTTCACGATCACCACCCTTATGCCGTGTGTGCGTTTGCGGGGGGATGGGTGGTGGTGCTGTTGCACTACCTCGATTTCGATCCCAATGCGGTCGTCGTCATTGGGGCTGCCACCGTCACACTGCTGCGCTTGACAGCGCTGCAGTGTGCGTGGCGATTGCCCACTTGGAAAGTGGAAGACTGAGTCGCTTTATGGGCGCGCCACTTCGTGCGCGGCCATCAGTTCGAGTGACTTGACCAAGGCAGAGTGGTCCAACTGTCCCCAACCGTTGGAGGCGCAGGCTTGCATGAGTTGTGCGGCTGACGCGGTTTGCGGCAGTGACACGCCAATCGCTTTGGCCCCGGCGAGTGCCAAGGCCAGATCTTTTTGGTGCAGGGCAATGCGAAAACCTGGGTCAAAGGTGCGCTTGATCATGCGCTCGCCATGCACTTCCAAAATGCGGCTGGATGCAAAACCACCCATCAAGGCCGCACGCACTTTGGCCGGGTCCGCACCTGCTTTGCTGGCAAACAGCAAGGCTTCGCCGACAGCCGCGATATTCAAGGCCACGATGATTTGGTTGGCCACTTTGGTGGTTTGCCCATCGCCATTGCCACCCACCAGGGTGATGTTTTTGCCCATCAATTCAAACAAAGGTTTGACGGTGTGGAAGGTCGCTTCCGAGCCACCGACCATGATGGTGAGGCTGGCCGCCTTGGCGCCCACTTCACCACCAGAAACCGGTGCATCCAAATACTCGCAACCCAGGGCATTGATTTTTTGGGCAAAGGTTTTGGTGTCCATGGGCGAGATGGAACTCATGTCGACCACGATCTTGCCAGCGCTCAAGCCTTCAGCCACACCATCTTTGCCAAACAGCACCGTCTCGACATCGGGCGTGTCAGGCAGCATCAAAAAGATGATGTCGGCGCTGCGTGCCACATCGGCATTGGTGGCACAGATGTGCGCTGCACTGAGCGCTGCAGGTACTTTGCTGCGTGTGCGCACATGCATGTCGTGGCCTGCATTCAAGAGGTGTTGTGCCATGGGGGTGCCCATGATGCCGAGGCCAATAAATCCAATCTTCATTTCGCTTCCTTGCTTATTTCAAAAATCAGCGCACCATGCAGGGACGCTTGTGGTCAAACTGCCAACCCGGTATCAGGTACTGCATGGCGATGGCATCGTCGCGTGCACCCAACCCATGTTGCAAATAGAGTTGGTGTGCTTTCTCGACTGCCACCATGTCGAGTTCAATGCCAAGGCCAGGCTGGGTTGGCACTTGCACATGGCCGTTCACGATTTGGAGCGGTTCTTTGGTCAGGCCTTGGCCATCTTGCCAAATCCAATGCGTGTCAATCGCCGTGACTTTGCCCGGCGCCGCCGCCGCCACATGGGTGAACATGGCCAGCGATACATCGAAATGGTTGTTCGAGTGCGAGCCCCACGTGAGGCCCCAGTCGCGGCAAGTTTGAGCCACGCGCACCGACCCTGCCATGGTCCAAAAATGGGGATCTGCCAACGGAATGTCCACGCTTTGCAGTGAGAGTGAATGCACCATTTGTCGCCAATCCGTGGCAACCATGTTGGTGGCGGTGGGTAGGCCTGTTTCGCGACGAAATTCAGCCATCACTTCACGGCCACTGAAACCTTCTTCAGCACCACAGGGGTCTTCGGCGTAGGCAACGACACCGCGCATGTCGCGCATCAATCGCACAGCATCTTTGAGCAGCCAACCCCCATTCGGGTCCAGCGTGACCCGGGCCTGCGGAAACCGTTGGTGCAGGGCCGTGACAGCCTCAATTTCAGCTTCACCCGCCAGCACGCCGCCTTTGAGTTTGAAATCATTGAAGCCATATTTTTCATGTGCTGCTTCGGCCAGTCGCACCACCGACTCGGGGGTCATGGCTTTCTCATTGCGCAAGCGAAACCATGCGTTGTCCGCATCCTGTTCGCTTCGATAGGGCAGGTCAGTTTGGGTTCGGTCGCCGATGAAAAATAAATAGCCCAACATTTCCACCGCGCTGCGTTGTTGACCTTCGCCTAACAGCGCCGCAACGGGCACACCGAGGTGCTGGCCCAACAAATCGAGCAGGGCTGATTCGACGGCGGTGAGGGCGTGGATGGTGGTGCGCAAGTCAAAGGTTTGCAAACCACGACCGCCTGAATCGCGGTCGGCAAAGCGTGTGCGCATGGCATTGAGCACGGCTTGTACATGGCCAATGCCTTGACCCACCACCAACTCGGTGGCGTCTTCTAAGGTGGCTCTGATTTTTTCGCCCCCCGGGACTTCGCCAATACCTGTGCGCCCCGCGTTGTCCGTGAGGATGAGCAAGTTGCGTGTGAAGAATGCGCCGTGTGCGCCGGAGAGGTTCATCAACATGCTGTCATGGCCCGCCACGGGGATGACGCGTAACTGTGTGATGACCGGAGAGGAATGAGGCATGTGGAGCAGCGCCTTAGTCGGCTTTGATGTTGCGGGTGTCAATGAGTTTTTTCCAGCGCGCAAATTCGGCCGCTTGATACGCGGTGAACTGCTCTGGCGTGTTGGCCACAATTTCAAAACCCAATTCCAAGAGTTTGGGCTTGACTTGGGGATCGTTCAAACTGGCCACGATGGCAGCGTGCAGTTTGGCTTTGATGTCGGCAGGCAACCCCTTGGGTGCGGCAATGGCCTGCCATGAATAGACATTGGCTTCTTTGATGCCCAACTCTTGCAGTGACGGCACGTTGGGCAGCAGGGGGGAGCGTTTGGCGCTGGTGATGGCTAAGGCGCGCAATTTGCCAGACAAGATTTGTGGCATGGCGGTGTTGATGTTCATGAACGAGCTGTCGACTTGGCCACCCAGCAAATCGGTCATCACGGGACCGCCGCCTTTGTAGGGCACATGAATGCCTGTGGTGCCAGTTTGCAACCAGTACAACTCGGCAGTGAGGTGGTCGCTGCTGCCATTGCCCGAAGAGGCAAAGGTCATCTTGTCGGGATTGGCTTTTTGAAATGCCATCACATCGGCCATCGATTTATGGGGCGAGTTCGCAGGCACCACCAGCACGTTGGGTGCTTGGACGGCGACGGTGATGTAGTCAAAGTCTTTCAAGGCGTCATAGGGCACCTTGGCCAGCAGATGTGGCGCTATCACCAGCGGTCCGAGCGACGTGACCAAAAAGGTATGGCCGTCTGCTGGGGTACGCGCCACGGCGCCCGCACCAATCGTGCCTGTGGCACCGGCCTTGTTGTCGGTGATGAATGAACCACCTAATTTTTCTTGTAACTTAGGCGCCAGGGTGCGGGCAATCAAATCGGTAGAGCCGCCGGGTGGGAAGGGCACCACCAAGGTGACGGGTTTGTCGGGCCAGGCGTGTGCGGTCGTTGCAAGCAACAAGCTGAGGCCGAATGTGAGCAGTGCGCGTCGTGGTTTCAACATGGGGTAGCTCCTCGTGTGTTGGTGTAAATCGCGTAAACAGAATGGCTGCTCGCCATGAACAAGCGGTTGTGCTTGGCGCCACCAAAGCAAAGATTGGCGCAACGCTCTGGCAAGTGAATGTGACCGAGGGCTGTGCCGTCGGGTGCGAACACGCGAACACCGTCGAGCAATTCAGCATCCGCGCCGCGCGAGCCATCACTGCCCCAGCCGCACCACAGATGGCCATCACGATCCACCGCAATGCCATCCAAGGCGCCGGGGCCGTGTGCATCAATGACCACGCGTTTGTTGGAGAGCTGGCCGTTGGCGTTCACGTCATAGGCCCACACTTGGCGATGGGGCTGTGCGCGACTCGCGACCACGTACAGCACAGATTCGTCGGGTGAGAAGGCCAAACCATTGGGACCCGGAACGTCGGTCACGACTTGTTGAAGTTCGCCATTGGTTGGATCGATGCGGTACAACGCATGCGGCAATTCGGCGGGTGCGGGGTCACCTTCCCAGTCGCCAGAGATGCCAAAAGGTGGGTCAGTGAACCAGATGGCGCCATTGCGTTGGCACACGATGTCATTGGGTGAGTTCAAACGTTGGCCGTTGAAATGATCAGCCAGCACGGTGATGCGGCCATCGTGTTCGGTGCGTGTGATGCGACGCGTTTGGTGTTCGCAGGTCAGCAAGCGACCTTGCGTGTCACGCGTCAGGCCATTGGCGTTGTGCGAGGGGCTACGAAATTCGCTCACAACACCCGATGTGTCGTCCCAACGCAAGATGCGGTTGTTGGGTATGTCGGAGACCAGCAAGTAGCGACCATCGCCAAACCACACCGGTCCTTCGGCCCAACGCAGCCCTGTGGCGAGTTGTTCGACGCTGGCGCTGAACAAGCGCAGTTTTAAAAACCGATCATCCAACACTTCCACGCGTGGGTCGGGATAACGGGCGTTGGTTTCAAAATCTATCGCAGGTCCAGAACGCATGGTGTTATTTCAAAATTAAGTTGGGCAACCACATCGAGAACGCGGGCACGTAGGTGACCAGCATCAGTGCGGCAATCAAGCCACCGTAAAACGGCCAAATGGTTTTCATCACCGTGCCCACCGACACTTCGCCGATCGTGCAACCCACAAATTGGGTGGTACCAACAGGCGGGGAATTGAGTCCCAAGGCGCAGTTGATGAGCATCACGATACCGAACTGTTCGGTGCTCATGCCCATTTGTTGGCAGATGGGCAAGAAGATGGGCGTACAAATGAGAATCGTCGCGGCCATGTCGAGAAACGTGCCCAGCACAAACAAGATGACGTTGACACACAAAAAGATCACCCAAGGCGTGGTGCTAAAGCCCGACAAGAGTTTGCCTGTCAACTCAGCCACGCCGTACAAACCAATCAGGTAGCCAAACATGGAACTGATGCCGATCAACAGCAACACAGCCCCAGTGCTTTTGACCGCTTTGGAGGCGGCTTTCAGCAACTGCTCGCGTGTGAGTTTTTTGTACACCACCGTGGCGAGGAACAAAGCCCACAGCACCGCCACAGAGGCCGATTCAGTGGCCGTGAATGCGCCAGACAAGATGCCTGCAATGATGATCACCACCACAAACAAACCCGGCAAGGACTGTGCAAATGAATAGCCCACCACCGACCAGCCCGGAAAGGTGCCAGCAGGGTAGCCCCGTTTGACGGCCACAGCGTAGGCCGCCACCAAATTACAAATGGTCAACACAATCGCGGGCACGATGCCCGCCAGAATCAAGGCCGCAATGCTCACCTTGCCGCTGGCGGCCAAGGTGAAGATGATGAGGTTGTGGCTGGTGGGCATCAACGCGCCAACCAAAGACGCATGGGTGGTCACGTTGACCGCATAGTCGGCGTCGTAGCCTTCTTTTTTCATTTGCGGAATCAGCACGGCGCCCATGGCCGAGACGTCTGCCACAGGTGAGCCAGACACGCCGCCAAACAAGGTGCAGGCCAGCACGTTGCTCATGCCCAAGCCACCACGCACATGGCCTGCGAGGGACTTGGCGAAATCCACAATCTTGTCGGCGATGCCGCCATACATCATGATTTCGCCGGCGAAGATGAAGAAGGGAATGGCAAGGAATGAGAACGGGTTCATGCCCGAAATCATTTGTTGAAAGCCAACTGCCAAGGGCAAGCCTTCAAACAGCAAGGTCGCCAACGATGACAAACCAATCGAGAACGCCACGGGCACACCCAGCAGCAGCAGCAGCGTGAAGCTCACGCACAAAATGGTCAATGCCATGATGGCTCCACCTCTTCACCGCGCACCAGCGCGATGATGTGTTCGAGAGAAAATAAAGCGATCAAGACGCCCGCCATCGCAGGCGGTGCGTACTTGAAAGCCTCAGACAAACCCAATGTGGGGATTTTGTAATCCCACACGCTTTGCGCCAGCACCGCGCAGTTGTAGGCCATCACCAAGCCAAAGCCCAAGACGAGGGCATGGATCAAGAGCTCCATCTTCAAGCGCACAGCCTCAGGCACAAGCACCAACAAAGATTCCAAGCCAATGTGACCCGCATCGCGCACGCCCACGGCCATGCCCAGCATGGTCACGTAGAGCACGAGCAACACAGCGCCACTTTCCGCCCAAGTGGGCGTGTCGTTGAGCACGTAGCGCCCAATGACTTGGTAGAGCACGGCAACGATCAACAGCATCAAGCCGCCAACCCCGACCTTCAAACAAAGCCGCGCGAGGGCAGCACAAAAGCGTGTGTACATGGGTTAATTACTTGACGGCATTGATGCGTTTGACCATGTCTTGCAGCTTGGGGTCTTTCAAGAACTTGTCGTACACGGGCTTCATCGCCGCTTGGAAGCTGGCTTTGTCCACATCCACAATCTCTGCGCCACCGGCTTTGACGATGGCGAGCGATTTGGTTTCGCGCTCGTCCCACAATTTGCGCATGTATGTCACCGACTCTTTGGCGGCTGCGCGAATTTGCTTTTGCTCATCGGCGGAGAGCGTGTCCCAGACTTTCTTGGAGAACAACAAGATTTCGGGCGCCATCGAGTGCTCGGTCTTGTTGTAGTACTTGGCCACTTCAAAGTGGCGTGAGCTCTCGTAAGAGGGGTAATTGTTTTCTGCAGCATCGACCAAACCGGTCTTGAGTGCCGTGTAGACCTCGCCATAAGGCATGGGGGTCGCGTTCGCGCCCATGGCTTCGAGCAGGGACACCCACAAATCGCTTTGCTGCACGCGCACCTTCAAACCTTTGGCGTCGGCCAAAGTTTTGATGGGCTTTTTGACGGTGTAGATCGAGCGTGCGCCCGAGTCGTAAAAGGCCAAGCCAATGAAGCCTTGGGCTTCGCAGTCTTTCAAGATTTCCTCACCGATGGGGCCGTCCAGCACCTTGCGCATGTGGTCGGTGGAGCGGAACAAGAAGGGCATGGTGGGCACCATGGTGGCGGCACAAATGTTGTTCATGGGCGCCACGTTGACACGGGTCATGGCAATGGCACCCAGTTTGGTTTGTTCAATCGTGTCTTTTTCGTTGCCCAAGGCAGACTTAGAAAAGACCTTGATGCTGTGCTTGCCGCCTGTGGCTTTGCTGAGTTCTTCACCCATGTGACGCACGGCTTGTACCGTGGGGTAGTCGTCGGGGTGGATGTCAGACGAGCGGAACTCGGTGGCGCTGGCTGTCAACGCAAACAGCGAGGCGGCCGCGGAGGCGACCAGGGTTTTGAGCAAATGCGTACGTGGGTTCATGGGTGTCTCCTGTTGTGGTTAGAAATTTAAAAAGGGCCTGCTTTGACAAAACCACCGCCCTGGTAAATCACGGCAGGGTCATTCAAATCGAGTGTGGGTTGCTTCGCCTCAGCCGCAGCTCGGAAAGGTTCTGAGTTGTCTTGTGGGCGATAGCCAATGTGTTTGGCGGGGGTGTTGTCCCACCACACGTGGTGGTTGTCGGACATGCCGTAGATCACGCTGTAGCCGACCACGGGGGAGCTCAGGCTGGCCACCACCAAACGCTCCAAGTCGTCATAGCTCATCCATGTGGCGAGCATGCGGCGATCTTTGGGTTCGGGAAACGATGAACCAATGCGCAGGCACACGGTTTCGATGCCGTAACGGTCAAAGTAAAAGCGGGCGAGGTTCTCGCCAAAGGCTTTGCTCAAACCGTAGTAGCTGTCCGGGCGAACCGGCATGGTGGGGTCGATCACCTCATCTTGGCGGTAAAAGCCTGTGACGTGGTTGGAGCTTGCAAACACGATACGGCGTGTGCCGTGAATGCGTGCCCCTTCGTACAAGTTGTAAGCCCCCACGATGTTGGCTTGCAAGATGTCGTCAAAGGCGTGTTCGGTGGAGATGCCACCCAGGTGAACCACGGCATCCACGCCTTCGAGCAGTTTGAACACGGCGGGGCGGTCTTGCAAAGCGGCAGGCATGACTTCTTCGCCCGCAGCGGCTGTGCCGAGGTTGTCCAAGTCGCTCACCCGCAACACGTGGCAACGTGACTTCAGACGTGGGCGCAATTCGCGACCTAATCCGCCTGCTGCGCCCGTGAGCAGCAAACGTGAATACATGGGGCTGGCAGAGGAGGTCATGGGTGTGCAATCGCTTGTAGGGGTTCAGAAGTTTGCCAATTTGGTAGCGCTACCAAGTCAATCGGGTCATGTTAGCCACGCCCAAACGGGTCGTCAATGCTTTTATCTCAGGGTTTTCGCTAGGGAGGTGCTGTCGCGCTCGATGATCGAGAAGCCCACATCCACGATGCGCGGGGAAACGTCGCGCCCTTCAGCGCGGTCCATCAAGGAACGGGCGGCAAGGGTGCCAATTTTTTCACCATTGATCCGCACCGTGGTGAGTGCAGGCACCATGTCGGCCACAAAGGGCACATCGCCAAAGCCCATCACCGCAACATCGTCGGGCACAGAAATGCCGCGCGCCCGCGCTTCGGTCATCACGCCGAGCGCCAGCAAATCGGAGCTGCAAAAAATGGCGTCAATGTTTGGTGCCTCGGCCAAGATGCGCGTCATGGCTTCGCGGCCACTCTTGAGTGAGCGAGACGCGCCCACGTTGACGACAAACACGGGGGGTAAGTTTTGCTGGGCAACGGCTTCTTGAAAGGCGAGTGTGCGGCGGTCGGCGCGTTCGTCCTCGGCGCGCACGATGGCAAACCGTTGATAGCCTTTGCCCATCAGAAATCGCGCGACGTCGCGCCCAATGTCCGAGTGAGAAAAGCCAATCAGCATATCGATGGGCGTGGGGGTCAAGTCCCAGGTTTCAATCACTGGAATGCCCGAAGCCAGTAGGCGCGTTCGGGCTTTGCCGGGCGGCAGGATGCCAGTTAAAAAAATGCCATCGGGACGTCGACCAATGATGGCTTCGAGCAATACCTCTTCGCGTGCCAGCGAGTACCCCGATTGCCCCAGCATCAGCTGGTACCCCGCGTCAAACAGGGTGGCATTTAAGGATTCGATGGTTTCCATGAATACCGATACCACCGTGCTGGGCACCACCGCGGCAATCAAGCGGCTGCGCGACGAAGCGAGCCCGCCTGCCATGCGGTTGGGCACATAGCCGGTGCGCTGCACCGCTTCTTGTACCTTGCGTAAGACGTCGGGCGAGACTTGGTTGGGGGTGTTGATGGCGCGCGAGGCCGTGATGGGGGCGACTCCCGCCAGCATGGCGACATCGCGCAGGGTGATGGCGCCACTGCTGCGGCGTGTGCGTTTGGGTGGATCTTTGTCGTTCATAGGAAGAGCTTGCGTATCAGGCAATGGTACCGCTATCATTGTGAGCATCAAGGCTTCAAAAAGTCAAATCATAGGAGACAGCATGACCACCCCACACATTATTCGCATGCAGGCGCGCGACAACGTGGCCATTGTGGCTAACGCGGGTGGCCTGCCTGCCGGAACGGTCCTGCCAGAGGGCTTGGTCCTGCGAGATGCAGTGCCACAAGGTCACAAAGTGGCCTTGGTTGACTTACCCGCCCAAAGCGCTGTGCTGCGCTATGGCATTGCGATTGGCTATGCGTTGAAAGACATTCCCGCGGGCAGTTGGGTGCACGAGCGTTTGTTGCAGATGCCTTCTGCGCGTGGGCTAGACAACTTGCCCATCGCCACTGTCAAACCGCAACCCTTGCCACCGTTAGAGGGCTACACCTTCGAGGGCTATCGCAACGCAGATGGTTCGGTTGGAACGCGCAATATTTTGGCCATCACCACCACGGTGCAATGTGTGTCGGGTGTGGTGGCCTATGCGGTGCAACGCATCAAAGCGGAGTTGTTGCCACGTTTTCCAAACGTGGACGATGTGGTGGGCTTGGAACACACCTATGGCTGTGGCGTTGCGATTGATGCGGAGGGGGCAGATATTCCAATTCGGACCCTGCGCAACATCAGTTTGAATCCCAATTTTGGGGGCGAAGTGATGGTAGTGAGTTTGGGCTGTGAGAAGTTGCAGCCCGAGCGTTTGATGCCTCCCGGTTCGATTCCCATCAACGACCAGCGTGGCGAATCGTTGGATGTGATTTGCTTGCAAGACAACGCCCACGTGGGCTACATGTCCATGATTGATTCGGTCATGAAAACCGCTGAGCAGCATCTGCAACGCTTGAACCAACGTCGGCGCGAAACCGTGCCTGCGAGCGAATTGGTGGTGGGCGTGCAATGCGGGGGGAGCGATGCGTTTTCAGGGGTGACTGCCAACCCCGCGGTGGGCTATTGCACCGATTTATTGGTGCGTGCGGGCGCGAGTGTGATGTTCTCAGAAGTCACCGAAGTACGCGATGGTATTGACCAACTCACCTCACGTGCCACGACCCCAGAAGTCGCAGAGGCCATGATTCGCGAGATGGCTTGGTATGACGCCTATTTGGCGCGCGGACGTGCCGATCGCAGTGCCAACACCACACCGGGTAACAAAAAAGGCGGCCTGTCCAACATCGTCGAAAAAGCCATGGGCTCGATTGTGAAATCGGGCACGGCGCCTATTTCGGGCGTGTTGGCACCCGGCGAAAAGCTCACACAAAAAGGGCTGATTTATGCCGCCACGCCTGCCAGTGATTTCATTTGTGGCACCTTGCAATTGGCAGCTGGCATGAACCTGCATGTGTTCACCACAGGCCGGGGCACGCCCTACGGTTTGGCAGAAGTGCCCGTGATCAAAGTGGCCACGCGAACCGACTTGGCCACGCGCTGGCACGACTTGATGGACGTGAACGCCGGCACGATTGCTGACGGCAGCCAAACCATCGAAGAGGTGGGGTTACAGATGTTCCACCTGATGCTCGACGTGGCCAGTGGACGCAAAAAAACATGGGCCGAACACTGGAAGTTGCACAACGCCTTGGTGCTGTTCAACCCAGCGCCAGTGACCTGACATCGATCGAGACGCGTGCGGCAGCATTCACCTGTGTTGCATGTGTCGTTTTAAGATCAAGCATGCCTGTGCTTTATTCCTTTCGCCGTTGCCCATATGCGATGCGTGCGCGACTCGCTTTGCGGGTTAGTGGGCAGGTTTATGAGCATAGGGAAGTGGCGTTGAAAGACAAGCCGGCCGAAATGTTGGCGCTCTCACCCAAGGGCACTGTGCCTGTGCTGTGTTTGGCCCACGGCGAGGTGCTTGAAGAAAGCCTCGACATCATGGTGTGGGCCCTGCAGCAGCACGACCCACAGGCGTGGTTGCCCCAGTCGGACGAGGCTTGGGCGTTCACGCGGGAGAGCATCGCGTTGAATGACGGCGTTTTCAAGGCGCATTTAGACCGCTACAAATACCCGCAACGTTTTGGTTTGTCAGATGGTTTGTTGCACCGCGCGCAGGGGGCCGCGTTGTTGATGCAATGGCAAGAGCGCCTGCGTCAGCAGGCTTATTTGTCCGGCGTTACATGGGGGTTGCTCGATGCGTGTGTGGCACCTTTTGTGCGGCAGTTTGCCCGCACCGATCGGGCGTGGTTTGATGCCCAAGCGTGGCCACAGTTGTCCAAGTGGCTCCACGCGTTTGAAGCCTCCGAAGATTTTGTTGCGGTGATGCAGAAACACCCGGTCTGGGTGTCACCCCACGCGAGCGCCAGCAGAAGCTAAAAAATCCAGCACCAGCTGCCATTGTGCGGGCACATTCAAGGCGGGGGCATGACCGCAACCAGGAATTTCTTCACAGCGCAACAGGCCCTGCAAACCAGGGCCACGCTGCTGCATGGTGTGAAGGGTGTCGCTTGTAATTAAATCTGAGTTCGCCCCACGCAGCACCATGACAGGGATGCTCAAGACATCGTAGTCATGCCACATGGGGTACTCGGGTACTTCGCGAAAAAACTGTTGCGTGATTTGGGGGTCGTAGTGCGGGGTCACGCGCCCGTCAGGCAAACGACGGGTGGAGGTTTCGGTCAGGTGTGTCCATTGCGCGTCGGTGTGAAACCCAAACGGCGCATAGGCTTGGCGAAAAAAAGCTTCGAGTTCAGGGACCGTCGCAAAGGCGGGAGGTTGGCCTGCGTAGGCTTTGATGCGATCGACCGCCGTCGCGGAAATTTCGGGGGCGATGTCGTTGAGTACCAAACTGCGAATTCGCCCCTGCAAGGCCGGCACCTCGCGACCCGCTGCACACACCAAGCCCAAGGCGCCCCCCATGGACGTACCAACCCAATGGGCCTGCTGTATGCCAAGCCCGTTCATCAGGTCGAGGGTAATGCGGGCGTAGGTGGCAAAGCTGTAATCGTTGTGCGGTGCGTCACTCCATTGGCTCAAGCCGCGACCGATGGTATCGGGGCAAATCACGCGGTAGTGCGCGCTGAGTTGTTCTGCCAGTGCATCAAAGTCGCGCCCCGTTCGTGCCAAGCCATGCCAAGCAATCACCACCGGTAACGCAGCATCGCCCCACGCGGTGTAATGAATATTGAAGCCGTGGCATGACAGGTAATGGGACGTGTGTTTCATGGTGTGTTCAGTTTAGGATTGCGTGATGCAATTACAAGATATTTTGTACTCCCAAGGTTTTGGGACCCGCCGAATTTGCGCGGGCTTGATCCAACAAGGTTTGGTGCAGGTTGATCTGGGGCAGGGGTTGGTCACGTGTGACGACGCGCTGCAAGACGTGGACGTGCACGAAGGACTGCCCTATCGGGTGCAAGGCGTTTTATGGCCTTACCACGTGAAGGCCTATGTGCTGCTGCACAAACCCGCGGGTTACGAGTGTTCTCACAAGCCATCGGCATGGCCGAGTCTCTACACCTTGCTGCCGCCAGCGTTGCGACAGCGTCCGCAAAAAAGTGCCGTGCAAGGTGTGCAAGCCGTCGGACGCTTGGACCAAGACACCACGGGCATGCTGGTGCTCACGGACGATGGCCCTTTGATTCATCGCATGAGTTCCCCGCGGCACCATGTGCCCAAGGTGTACGAGGTCACCACGGATGACCCGTTGGACGCCAAGCAAGTGCAGCGTTTGCTCGAGGGCGTGGTGTTGGACGATTCCCCCAAGCCTGTCCAAGCCGCGGCCTGTGAAGCGGTGTCGACGCACCATTTGCGACTCACCCTGACCGAGGGCAAGTACCACCAAGTCAAGCGCATGTTGGCCGCAGTGGGCAATAAGGTGGTGGGTTTGCACCGTTCGCAAATTGGTGCCATGCCATTGCCTGCGGATTTAGCCCCAGGACAGTGGCGTTGGATCACCCCAGACGAGTTGGCGCTGCTGGCGAGCAAGTAAAAATCGCTTTGTTGCGATTTCTCAAAATCTCTTGAAATTGCTGAGGCCTTTGGTTACTGAGCCAGGGCCTGATCGTTACACTGTGAGAAGATTTTTAGAAGGTCAGTTCCATCGTGTTTTTTATCTCTCGTTCGATCTTGGCGCTTGCTGGCGCAATGCTGTTCGTCGCTGCTGCGGCACAAGCTGCTCCCCCCATTTTTGTCCTCAATTCCTTGGACGCCAATGTGAGCGTGATCGATCCCGTGACTTGGCAAGTCACGCAGCGTATTGCCACGGGCAAAGAGCCGCATCACCTCTACCTCACGCCGGATGAGAAATCGGTCATCGTGGCCAATGCGGGTTCAGATTCGTTGACTTTCATCGACCCGCGTACCGCCGAAGTTCAACGTGTGGTGCGTGGCACGCTGGACCCTTACCAACTTCGTTTCTCGCCAGACATGAAGTGGTTTGTCACTGTGGCCAACCGCTTGAATCACATCGACATTTACCGTTGGGACGGTAAAGAGTTGACGCTGGCCAAACGCATTCCTTCTGGCAAAACGCCGAGTCACATTTGGATCGACACCAAGAGCACCACAGCTTATGCCACCATGCAAGACAGCGACGAACTGGTGGCTGTGGACTTGGTCACTCAAACCCTGAAGTGGCGTGTCAAAACTGGTGCCATGCCCGCTGATGTGTTTGGTACCCCTGACGACAAACATCTTTTGGTCGGACTCACGGGCAGCGACCACGTGCAAGTCTTTGACGTGACGGGGCCTCAAGCCAAATGGGTCAAGAGCATCACGACGGGCGAGGGCGCACATGCGTTTCGCGCTTTGGGGGATGGACGCCATGTCTTTGTGGGCAACCGCGTCGCCAACACGATCAACAAAATCGATTACACCAAGTTGGAATCGGTGGCGCAATTCAATGCGCCAGGGGGTCCTGATTGCATGGAAGTCACGGCCGATGGCAAATTGCTGTTGGTGTCATCGCGATGGATCAAAAAGGTCAGCGTGATCGACATCGCCACGGGGCAGTTGGTGCGTCAAGTGAAAGTGGGCAAGTCACCACACGGCATCTGGACGCTCGACCACGCCAAACGGTATTGATGGCCATGCGTCACTGGGCTCTCACACTCTGCGCTGTGCTCAGCCTAAGCGCCCATGCCACGCAGCCTTGCGAAAAGCCTTTGTATTTGACGTTTGATACGGGGCACATGGGGGTTGCCCCTTTGATTGCCGATGTATTGAACCGTCAGCAGGTAAAAGTTACTTTCTTTGCGGCCAATGAGCCGACCCAAGTGGGCGATGGCAGCTTGGGCGAACATTGGGCACCTTGGTGGAAGGCGCGGGGTGCCGAGGGTCACGCGTTTGCATCCCACACCTTTGATCATGTGTATTGGCGCTCCGATTTACCGCGCGGCAGTTGGCAGATGCGACCCAGCGCGGGGCCTAGCAAAGGTCAAACTGAGGTCTGGACCAGTCAGCGCTATTGCGATCAGTTGCAGCTGTCCAACACGCGCTTGGAGCAAATCACAGGTGTGAAGCCTTTGCCCTTGTTTCGTGCGCCAGGCGGCAAAACTTCTCCCTCGCTGTTGAAGGCCGCCAAACAATGTGGTTTTGCGCATGTGGGATGGGCAGATGCGGGTTTCTTGGGTGATGAATTACCCAGTGACAAATATCCCAATACCATGCTGTTGCAGCGAGCGTTGCACAACATTCGCTCGGGCGATGTCTTGATGGCACACCTCGGAATTTGGTCACGGCAAGATCCTTGGGCACCCGCGGTGTTAGAGCCCTTGCTCAAAGGTCTCAAAGCCAAAGGGTTTTGTTTTGCCACGCTGAAAGATCACCCACAATTCAAGCCATGGATACGTTGATTGATCTTTTTGCCAATGCGCAAGCGGCGTTGTACGAAGGGGTGATGCAGCCGGTTGCATTCACGCTGGGGTTGGGTAACCGGCTAGAAGATGTGTTTGATGCGACAGGTTGGTTGCTGGTGGGGCTGATTCAACTCACGGTGATGCTGCTTGTGATTGGTCCCATGCAGCGTTGGCGACCTGTGGAAGCGGTGGTGGACAAGCAAGCCATCCGTGTGGACGTGATCTACACCTTGATCCATCGGCTCGGCCTGTTTCGCGTGGTCTTGTTTTTTTCGATTGAGCCGTTGCTCGACACCTTGTTGGGTGAGTTGCGTGTGCGGGGTTTGGGGACATTTCATCTCGATGGCATTTGGCCTGGTGTCACCGATGGCCCTTGGGCCAGCTTGCTCATTTATCTCATCGTCTTTGATTTCGTGAATTACCTGTTGCACCGTGCCCAGCATCAGTGGAATTGGTGGTGGGCTTTGCATGCGGTCCACCACGCTCAGCGTCAAATGACGCAATGGACAGACAACCGAAACCATGTGTTGGATGACGTGTTGCATGCTGTGATTTGGGTCGGCGTGGCGCAAATGTTGGGTATTGCACCGTCGCAATTTGTGGCGATTGTGGCGATCACCCAGCTGTTTGAAAATTTTCAACATGCCAACGTGCGTGTGAGTTTTGGCACCTGGGGCGAGCGGCTCTGGGTCAGTCCACGTTTTCACCGGTTGCACCATGCGATTGGCTTGGGCCATGAGCGCCATCCCAAAGAGGGCGATAAGCCAGCCGTCTTGGGTGGGCATAACTTTGGCGTGCTTTTGCCTTGGTGGGATGTGATGTTTGGTACCGCTAATTTCGACCACCATTTTGAAGCCACCGGTATCCGCGACCAAGTTGAAGAGGGACGTGATTACGGCAAAGGTTTCTGGTCGCAACAGCGATTGGGTATGAAACGTCTCATGCAGGCTTTGGGGTTGACTTCCGCATCCTGAAGCGCTGGGGTATGCTTTTGGCATGCGTTTGTTTTTGGATTCTTTTTGGCGTGCCTTGCTTTATTGCTTGATGCCGCGCGTGATGGCCCTCTCCTTGTTGCCACTGGCGATGTTGCTGGTGCTTTCGATGAGTTGGGGTTATTTCTATTGGTCGCCCACCCAAGACTGGGTGCGTGAGATGCTCATTTCATGGCAAGTGCTGCAAAGCATGATGGATTGGTTGCAATTGCACGGGGTCGGTGAGTTGCAAAGCGTCATGGTTCAGTTGGTGGTGATTTTTGCGATCACGCCTGTGTTGGTTGTGGTTTCACTCTTGGCGGTGTCGCTGATGATGACGCCCGCTTTGGTTGATTTGGTGGTGCAACGTCGCTTTGGCCATTTAGCGCTCAAGCGTGGCGGCACCACCGTCACCAGTTTGGCCTGGACCCTCGGCTCCACCGTGGCTGCGGTGCTGGCGATGCTGATCTCTTTGCCCCTGTGGGCGGTTCCTCCATTGATGTTTGTGGTGCCGCCTTTGATTTGGGGCTGGCTCAGCTACCGTGTCATGGTGTTTGACGCCTTGGTTTCGCATGCCAGCCGTGAGGAACGGATCACCTTGGGTCGAAAGCATCGAGGCTGGTTGTTGTGCATCGGCGTCCTGACGGGCTATTTGGGGGCGCTGCCGAGCATGGTTTGGGCTTCAGGCGCTTTGTTCGCTGCAGCCTTTGTGTTGCTGATTCCATTGGCGATCTGGATTTACGCCTTGGTCTTTGCGTTTACTTCGCTTTGGTTCACGCATTACAGCTTAGGTGCATTAGAAGCCCTGAGGACAGAGTCGGATACGGTGGTCATGGGCGCCTCGGTACCGGTGCCCGAGGTAGCATCTGGTCATGAACCCATCACACCACCTCCCAACCCCTGAAACCAGGCCTGAGATTGGCCTGATCATCGTCGGTGACGAAATTTTGTCTGGCAAACGCGCAGACAAACACATGCCCAAGCTGATTGAGCTGCTATCCGCCCGTGGTTTGTCACTTGATTGGGCAGACTATGTGGGCGACTCGCCAGAGCGAATTACCCGCACCTTGGCGCGTGCCTTTGCCAGCAACAGCGTGGTTTTTTCGTGTGGCGGTATTGGCGCCACACCAGACGATCACACCCGTCAATGTGCAGGCAAGGCATTGGGGGTAGACATCGTGTTGCACCCGCAGGCGGAGGCCTTGATTCGTGAGCGCATGCAAGACACCGCCAAAGAGCAAGGGGTGGCCTACGAGCCGCAGCATCCAGACAATGTGCATCGACTCAACATGGGGGTGTTCCCCGTGGGGGCGCACATCATTCCCAACCCTTACAACAAAATTCCTGGCTTCTCGTGCCATGGCCAAGGGGGCGGTGCGGTGCACTTTGTGCCGGGCTTTCCGGTCATGGCATGGCCCATGATGGCGTGGGTGTTGGACACGCATTACGCCCATTTGTTTCAGACTCAAGCTTGGCTTGAGAAATCCATCATCATTTATGGCTCGATGGAAGCCACCCTCACGCCGTTGATGGAAACCTTGGAGCGTAACCATGTGGGCGTTAAAGTCTTCAGTTTGCCAAGCGTGGATCACCCTGAGCATGGTCGGCACATCGAACTCGGCGTCAAAGGCGCGCCAGAACAAGTGAGCGAGGCCTACCTTGCCATGCTGGAGGGCTTGAAGCCCTTTGGTTTGAAGTTTGGCCCCGAATTGGTGCGTCAATAATATTGAACCATTTTGGTGCATTTGCGCACTGTTTTGGGATTTCACGCATTTGCGCTTTTGGCTGACATAAGCACCAGATGTGCGGAATTTGCCGCAAACTCGGTGCAAAATATGCGTCTACACGGTGCGAGTGATGCGACCCAGCACAAGGCATGTGCTGGCACAAAAACTGCATCCTTAAACCTCGAACACTTTTTTAACCCAACCTACCCTAGCAGGAGAACTTGATGGCCAAGACCGTCGCAGACGTAATGAAGATGGTGAAAGAGAACGAAGTCAAATTCGTGGACTTCCGTTTCACCGATACCCGTGGCAAATGGCAGCACATCACTGCACCCGTGTCGCAGTTCGACGAAAGCAAGTTCGAAGACGGTCAAGCGTTTGACGGTTCTTCTATTGCAGGTTGGAAAGGCATCGAAGCCTCTGATATGTTGTTGATGCCCGATCCCAACAGCGCATTGATTGATCCTTTCTTTGAAGAAATCACCTTGGTTTTGATCTGTGATGTGATCGAACCCACAGACGGCAAAGCCTACGAGCGTGACCCACGTTCCATCGCCAAGCGCGCTGAAACTTACCTCAAGCAATCTGGCTTGGGCGACACCGCTTACTTTGGTCCTGAGCCAGAGTTCTTCTTG
>JACCDK011580874.1_pt1 | contig 22845 bp, 21 predicted proteins | sample 7445871 | NCBI WGS metagenome assembly JACCDK01 (sample SAMN15323436, study PRJNA562643) | freshwater metagenome | isolation source: river surface water | place: USA:Blue River Watershed | collected 2017-08-15 | reverse complement strand
CCATTATTGATAAGAACACCGATGGGTGGAAGACGAGGTTATGGTCCAACACATAGCCAATCACTAGAAAAGTATTTTTTTGGAATTCCCAATATATTGATCTTAGCTTTAAATCAAAGAATAAATATTGAGGAAATCTACTCTAATATTTTTGAAAAAAATATTGATTTAACAATTTTAATTGAAAATAAAGTAGGTTATACTAGATTTCAAGAGGAAGGTAAAATACTTGGCTATCAGTATAATTACACAAACGAGAAATTTCCAACCTTGATCATATCACCTATAGATGAATCTCCTCTAGTTTCAGTTGTTTGCTATGGTCAAATTTTAGAAGAAATTGAAGTAGCTGCGAATATATTATTTGAAAAATATGAAATATTATGTGAAATTATATGTGTTTCACAAATTCAACCACTAAATATTTACCCGATTATTACTTCAGTTGAACGCACACAAAATGTATTAATCATAGAAGAAGGAACTGGGATAGCTTCTTTTAATTCAATTATTTCTAGTTATATGCTTGAAAAGAAAATAAGAGTAAATAATTTTATTAAACTATCTAATGATAATATAATATCTGCTAGTTCAAAAATTGAAAATTTACAACTTGTAGATTCGAAAAAAATAATAAGCGAAATTCTAAAAATAACAATTTGATGAAATATAATATCGATGTTTTGAAGCTAGGTGCGAGTGACGACAATTATGTAGTCACAGAGTTGATGTTTAAAAGAGGCGATTTCATAGAATCAGGCCAAACAATCGCTTCATATGAGTCATCTAAAGCAGATATGGAGCTTTGTTCCGAGGAAAGTGGATATATAGAATATTTTGTAAATGTTGGAGACCGTGTTATTCCTGGTCAAACATTAGCAATAATTCATAAAAATGAAATTTTAATTGATAATTCAAAATTTGAAATAAATACAAATTCTAATTCAGAAATAATTATTTCGGAAAAAGCTAAAGAGTTAATTAAATTTCACGAAATAGACATTTCTGTTTTTAATAAAAAAACCATTAAAGAAAAAGATGTTAGAGAATATCTGATTTTATCTAATTCAATAGATATCAATACCTATGATGTTCCTATTTATTTAGAAAGAAAAGAGATGTTTATTTCAAATAATTTAATTAAAACTGTGACAAGCGACATATCAGAAAGTATTTCATGGGGTAATAATGTTATTATAGAATGTGATAAATTGATAATAAAAGATAATGTTAGTATTGGGAGTAATGTCTTTATGAGAGGAAAAGAAATTTATATTGGAAAAGAATCTAGAATTGGGTCAAATGTAATATTGACAAATAGTTTATATGAAGGAAATTTATATGTCGGTGATCGTTGTATGATAGGAAGTAATTCTTATTTAAATAATGAAAAAAACATTACATTAGAAAATGATGTTTGTGTAAGTTCTGATGTAAAATTGATTACTCATAGGCAGTGGCATTCACCTTTCTTAGGTGGAGAATCTTATTTTAGTGAAATTCTTATCAAAAATAATAGCTTTATTGGTCCAGGTTCTATATTAATGCCAGGAGTTGTGGTAAATGAATGGACAACTGTTTTAGCAAATTCTTCAGTAATAAATAATTTAGAATCTAAAATTTTAGCTGGTGGTGTACCTGCAATAAAGATTAAAGATAATAATAGATTAAATGTTCTTGTTAATTTAGACGAAAGGTTGAAAATTCTCATTCAATCACTTAATAATTTTAATTCTATGTTGCCTAATAGAAATTGGGTTATTAATAGATTGCCCAATAATCTTACTTATAATATTACCAATGTTGAAAATAATATTCATACAATTCTTAAAATAATTTTAAAAGCTGACCAATTGACATCAAAAAGTGAAATTTATATATTATTACAAGGAGTTTTGCCTGATGATTTTGAAGGTATAGAAATTGAAAGTCATAAAATTAGAATTAATAATATTCTAATACACAGATATTTATATAATAGTTTCTTTAATACTGGGATACATTTAAAATCTTGATTTGTCAAATAGATTTAATTTTTTAATATCGTTGAAATGAAAAGAAAAATTAATAATTTATATTATTTGTCATTTATATTTTCATTTATTATTGTAGCATTAATTTTATATTATAGGCCGTATATACAAGATGAAGGCTGGGCAACATCATTTGTTGTATCAAAAATTAAGTATGGAGATCCATTTAAAAATGGTTTAATAGATTCATTTGACAAACTATCATATAGGACTTATTATAATTGGTTTAATTTTATTCCTCTAGAAATTTCCATTAGAAATCTTGGTGTAAATATTTTTGCAGCAAGATTTTCGATTTTAATTTATGCAATTTTACTATTGATTTCAATTACTTATTTTTTTAAGAAAAGATTTGATAATAAACTTTTTGTATTAATGCCACTTTATCTTGTATTAATGCCATTTTTTAATATGCATTTATGGACAAGATCTGAAATCCCTGCTTCATTTTTTTCAATACTTGCAATTTTATCAATTCATTCTAATAATAGGTATAAAACATTTTTCTCAATTTTATTTTTAATTATTTCGTTTGATATACATCCTGTATCTTTATTTTTAACACTTCCTTTTTTAATATTTAAATTTGATTATAGGAATATAACAACTTATTATCAAGGCGTTTTTTCACTTTCAATTGGACTTATTATTATACTAAGTTCCAAAATTCAATTTTTTGAATACTCGACAGGAATTATTGATTTTTTAGCAAAATCAATACATTTGTCAGGAGGATCAGATCATTATTCTCCAATTTTTAAATTTAAAGAACATGATTTTATTTCAACAGAAAAAATCAGATTAGTTCCTTTTTTTACTCATTTTTCACCTATATTATTACTCTTGATTTTAAATTTAAAATCTCTTTCCCAAAAAAATAATTTTAAGTATTACTTTTTTTCTTTTTTAACAAGTATAACACTTTCAATATTAATTACAGATACACTTGGTAATGGGTATCAATTATATATGTTTTTTGTGTTTGTTATTTTTGGATTTTTTATACTTTCAAATATATATCTTAACTTTATTAATAAATTTATACTAATAATTTTAATTGCCTATACTTTAAAAGATTGGTCTACTTCAATCCAAAGTACATTTAATTTCATTTCAAATAAAAGAAAGTACCAAGAATATTATGAAAAAGTAGAAACTTTAATTCCAAATAATACTTTTTTAGCTGCAAGACCACAATATTTTTTCTCTTGTTACAAAAAAAATATTAAACTAGAATACTGGTTCACAATTTTTTTGGAATCTAACAATTCGAATATTATAACAAACTTTGAAAATAAAAAATATAAATATTTAATTATAGATAAAGGTTTTGAAGATTTAATTATAACAGAACATAAACAAAAATCAATCAATACTTTATCTTTTTATTATAAAAATCTACCTTCAGTATCTGAGTTGGATTATAATACTTTTTTACGAAGCTATACACTTATTAATAGTGATATAGATCCTTTAGGACAACAAACAAAAATTTACAAAAAAAATGAATAATTATATTTACTCAAATAATTTTTTTAAAAACGTTGATAACTGCGCATTACAATCAGCTGAAGATTTTTATGATTCCTTCTTAAATCATTTTAATATAAACTCTATTTTAGATGTTGGCTGTGGAAGAGGTGCATGGCTTAGCGTTGCAAAAAGAAAAAATATAAAAACAGTTTTTGGCATTGATGGAGATTATGTTGATTTGAATACATTATTAATTTCTCAAAAAGAATTTGAAAAAAAGAATATTGAGTTGCCTTTTGAATTGAATACTAAATTTGATTTAGTACAGTGTTTAGAAGTTGGCGAACATATTAATATAGATAAGAGCGAAATACTAGTAAAAAATATAATTAACCATGGTGATTTTATTTTATTCTCTGCTGCACAGCCAGGACAAGGGGGAACAAATCACATAAATGAACAAGAAATAAAATTCTGGAAAAAAATATTTAATAACTATGGATACCTTGCTTTTGATTTTCCAAGATATCTAATTAATGATAAAAAAAATATTATGCCTTGGTATCGTTACAACATGATATTATATGTTAACAAAGAAAAATTAGACTTAATACCTAATGATATTTTAACATATCAGTGTGATGATAATTATGATTTTTATAAATTAATGTCTATGGGTTGGAAACTAAGACTATTTATTTTAAGATTATTTCCAGTTAATTTTTTAACACTATTATCGAAAATAAAATATAAATTAAATAATTAATGATGTATAGCCAAAATTTCCTTTTATCCATTGTTATACCTACACATAACGAAGAAACAAATATTAAAACTTTATATTCAAGATTAATCAATGTCTTTACCACTAACGATTATAAGAATTATGAAATAATATTTATTGATGACAGTGTAGATTCTACTCCAGAAATTATTAAAGAAATCATAAATTCAGATAATAATGTAAATTTAGTTAAACTTTCTAGAAAATTTGGACAATCTATTGCTATTACTGCAGGTTTAGAAAGATGTAAAGGTGATATTGTTATAATGATGGATGCGGATTTACAAGATCCACCGGAAAAAATCCCAGATTTTATTAACAAATGGAAAGAAGGTTATAATGTGGTATATGCGAAAAGAGATAGTTCATCAAATTCAAAAGTATATTTTCTTTTGAGTAAATTATTTTATAAACTTCAATCCAATGTTTCTTCTATTAATATACCACAAAATGTTGGTGAATTTAGATTAATTGATAAAAAAGTATTAAATATTTTAAATAACCTAAGTGAAAAAACTAGATTTATGAGGGGTCTTACACTATGGCCTGGTTTTAAACATTGTGCAATCGAAATCGAGAGAGAAAATCGTTTTAGCGGCACTACAAAATATAATTTAAAAAAGTCTTTCATTGTAGCTTTAGACGGATTGGCATCATTTTCTATTGCCCCTTTAAGATACTCGTTATTTATAGGTATATTTATGTTTCTTACTTCTATTTTAGGTATATTATATGTAATGATACCAAGATTAATAAATCTACATGGAAATGTTGCACTTCCATCTGGAAATACTTTATTGACAATTGCTTTGTTATGTTTCAGTGGCTTGCAATTTTTTTTATTAGGTATTATTGGTGAATATATAGGGAGAATTTACACTGAAGTATTGGGTAGGCCGAATTATGTGGTTGATTATGAAATACTTAAAAAAGAAGACAATAATTAATGAAAAATATATTAATTACTGGAGGCGCTGGTTTTATTGCTAATGAATTGATTCGGAATTTATTGAAAGACTCGGAAAACAATATAATAGCAATTGATAACTTAATTTTAGGAACTGAAAGCAACATTGCTAATTTTAAATCTAATTTTAAATCTAATTTTGAATTTATAAAAGGAGATGTAACTGATAATGTATTATTAGAAAGTTTATTTGAGAAATATAATTTTGATTTAATTTATCATTTTGCTGCAAATTCTGATATTAGTATTAGTTTTAATAATCCAAGTATTGATTATATTAATACTTTTAATTCTACTTGGCAATTATTAAATACAATGAAAAAGTTTAATTGTAAAAATTTAATATTTGCATCAACTTCAGCAATTTTTGGAGAGTTAAAGGGTAATATAACAGAAATTGATGGTCCTTTAAATCCAATTTCTCATTATGGTGCTGCAAAATTGGCCTCGGAAGCTTTCATTTCTTCATTTGTTCACAATTATGATTTTAATGTATTAATTGTAAGATTCCCTAATGTTGTGGGAGGAAACTCAACACATGGCGTCATTTATGATTTTATTAAAAAGTTAAAATCTAATAACAAGGAATTAATCGTTCTTGGTAATGGAAAACAAGAAAAATCGTACTTGCATGTTACTGATCTAATTAGTGCTATATTCTATTGTTGGGCAAATAAAAAAGAGTTGCTTTCTGTTTTTAATATTAGTGGAAATGATACAATAAGTGTAAAAAATATTGCTGAAATTGTTGTAGAGAGAATATCCCCGTTTGCTAAAATCAAATACACTGGAACTGAGAGAGGTTGGAAAGGTGATGTTACAAATTTCAGTTATGATAATACAAAATTATTAAATTCCGGATGGAATTTTAAATATAATTCAATTGATTCTGTTAAATTGGCTGTTGAAGAAAATATTAAAAATGATAATTAGTAGAACACCATTTAGAATAAGCTTTACTGGGGGTGGGAGCGATATTTCAGATTTTTATTTGAATCACGGAGGCGCTGTTTTAAGTACTACCATAGATAAATATGTTTATTTAAGTATGCATCCATATTTTGCAGAGAAAAAATCTTTATTAAAATATTCTGAAAATGAATTAGTTAGTAATAATAATGAAATAAAGCATCCAATTATAAAAGAAGTTTTTAATCATTTTGATATTACTGGAGTTGATTTGAGTTCTAGCGCAGATATACCTGGAGGTACAGGTATGGCATCATCGTCCGCCTTCACAGCTGGTTTAATTAATGTCTGTGCTTCGTATAAAGGAATTTATTTATCTAAAAAAGAAATATCTGATCTTACATGTAAAATTGAAATTGAAAACTTAAGAGAACCTATTGGAAAACAAGATCAATACGCCTGTGCTTATGGTGGTTTAAATTTAATTGAATTTCATAAAAATGATGATGTCACTGTTGAAAAAATAAATCTTAAACCTACAGTACTTAAAAATTTAAACGACAACTTAATCCTTTTTTACTTAGGAAAAACAAGAAGTGCTTCTTCGATACTTTCAGAGCAAAAGAAAACAATTAAAGATGAAGCAAAAGTTAATTCACTAAGAAAAATGGTAAACCTAACTTTTGATTTAAAAACTTACTTATTGAAAAATGATATTGATAAACTTGGAGAAATACTTCATGAAGGTTGGATTTTGAAGAAAAATTTATCGAATGGAATAAGCAGTCCAGTTATAGATGAATTATATGAATCAGGTATTAAAGCTGGGGCTTTAGGAGGCAAATTATTAGGAGCTGGAGGCGGTGGATTTTTATTATTTTATGTTAAAGATCAACAAAAAAAGAAAGTCATAAACAAATTAAAAAACTTGGTCTTTACCGACTTTAATTTTGAACAAACAGGAACAACTATTATATATTAACATATGAAAAACACAATTACAGATTACATTGAAAATTTATCATTAGCAATTAAAGCTATTAATAAAGACGAAGTATTAAATATTGCAGAATTATTAAATGATGCAAGAATTAAAAGAAAAAATATTTATATTTTCGGAAATGGCGGTAGTGGCTCTACGGCTTCACATTTTGCTTGCGATATAAATAAAGGATGTATTCAAAAAGGCTTGGATCGTTTCAGGGTAATTTGTTTAAATGACAATATACCAACAATGTTAGCCTATAGCAATGATATAAGTTATGATGTTGTATTTAAGGAACAATTAGAGAATTTTTTACAAGAAGGTGATGTTGTTATTGGTATTAGTGGAAGCGGAAATTCGAAGAATGTTATTAATGCTATTGAATTTGCAAATTCAAAAAATGCTTCAACAGTTGGAATTACTGGATTCAACGGCGGCAAGTTAAAAAATATTGTCAAATATTCACTTAATTCGAATATTAATGATATGCAATTGTCAGAAGATTTACATATGATATGGGTACATTTAATGATGAAATGTTTTACGATTTAACTTTAAAATGTTTGATATAATTATACTTGCAGGAGGAAAAGGTACAAGACTCCAAACTGTAGTAAGTGATGTTCCTAAGCCAATGGCTATAGTTAATGGAAAACCATTTCTTCATTACATTTTTAACCAAATAAAAAATAATCAAGTTGACAAAATAGTTATATCTCTTGGTTATATGAGCGATAAAATTATAAATTATATTATTAAAGAAAATATTTCTTGTCAATATACAATAGAAGAGACGCCACTTTTAACAGGTGGTGCTATTAGATTGGCTTTAGAAAAAACCATCCAAGAAGATATTTTAATTCTAAACGGTGACACTTATTTTGACATAGATTTAGACACATTTTATGAATTTCATAAAGATAATAATAATGATATATCTATCGCAGTAAAGGAGATGTTTAATTTTGATAGATATGGATCAATCGAGTTAGGTAATAATAATTGCATTTCAGCGTTTAATGAAAAAGTCTTTAAAAAAAATGGTTTTATAAATACTGGTTATATATTTATTAAAAATCATATAATAAAGAATTTCCAAATTAATAAACCGTTCTCTTTTGAAAATGATCTTTTGAGATTTTCAATTAATAAATACAAAATGGGAGCTTTAATTAACCAAGGAAAGTTTATTGATATTGGTATTCCGGATGATTTTTCTAAGGCACAAAATCTATTTTAAAACTAGAAGTATTTAAATTCAAAATGAAAAACAAATATTTATTATATCCATTATTTTATATTTTATTTCCATTTTATTTAATAATATTAGTATTAGCAGCTTTTTTTGTCCGATTTTTTAATAAAACAAATGATAAAAAAAGGTTAGTTTGGGGTAGTACACCAATTATTAATAATAAATATTATTCAAATTCTATGAGAGAGATTGGTTATGTTTCTGAAACATATACAATCGATTATTACAATAATATAAATAAAAGGCAAGATTGGGATAGAATTGTTTACGAAGAATTTCCTTTTATCCCAAGATATTTCAAGCCTTTTCTTGCTTTTTTATTCTCATTATTTAAATATGATGTTTTTTTTATTTCTTTTGACGGTTTTTTTTTAGGTAATACACCTGCTAAATATATTCAATCAAAAATCTTTAAAATTGCTAGAAAAAAAGTTGTTGTTATTCCATATGGTTCAGATTCCTATGTTTATAGAAATATTTCATCTATATTTACAACACATGGCTTGATGATGTCATATCCAGAGGCTTCAAAAAAGCAAAATCAAATCTTTAGGAATGTGAGTTATTGGTGTAATAACGCAGATTGTGTTATGGCAGGAATTATGGGACCTGATGGAATTGGAAGATGGGATGTTTTACTACCTTCCATTTTAATGATAGATGCTGAAAATGAATGGAAAAAATCAATACGAAAAAATTTGTCTAGTGGTTTTGATGATGAAGTAGTAATTGCACATGCACCAAATCATCGTGGATATAAAGGCACTGAATTTATTTTGAATGCTATTGAAGAACTTAAAGAAGAAGGGTATAAATTAAAATTAATTTTAATTGAAAATTTACAAAATCAACAAGTTAAACAGATTTTAAACGAGAATGTTGATATTCTAGTTGAACAAATAATAGCAACCGGGCATGGTATGAATGCTCTTGAAGGTATGGCTTCAGGTTTACCTGTTATATCAAATTTAGAAGATAATACATACGTATTACCTTTTAGAAGATGGTCTTATTTTACAGAATGTCCAATTGTTTCAGCTACACCTGAAAATTTAAAAGATGTACTAAGATCATTAATTACTAGACCAGATTTAAGATTAAAGCTTGGAAATGCTGGCTGGGAGTATGTTCAAAAATACCATAGTTATAAAGCATCGCAATATCTGTTCACTAATATTTTAGATTTTATTTATGGTAAAAAACAAAGTATAATTAATTTATTTCATCCATTATTAGGTGAAAATAATTTATTATCTAAAAAAGTTGAGAACCCTTTAATTGATAATAAAATAATTTAATGATTTTTAAAACATTAGCAAAAGATTCTTTCATATACGGCGGCGCGGATTTTGCTACTAAACTTTTTGCCTTTTTTTGCTTTCCAATAATTGCTTCCATAATTTCAACATCTAATTTTGGTATTATGGAGCTGATAAATACTTCAATCGGATTATTCGGACTATTTATTAATTGTGGTTTAAACAATGCAACTCAACGTTTTTATTGGGATCCCAAGGTTGACATTATATCTCAACCTAGTATTGTAACATCTGGTTTTTTTTCTCAAATTTTTTTTAGTTTAATTTTCTTGTTTTTTGGTATTTTATTTATACCATTTTTTATACCTTTGTTGATTCATTATCAGTTACCTTTAGATTATAATACATTTATATATTTATTGATAATAATTGGGTTAACACAGCTTAATCAATTCATTCTGGATGTAATCAGGCTACATTTTAAACCAATACTTTTTTTATTACTTTCTTTATTAACTAGAGTTTTAGGCCTTGGACTCGGAATCTATTTTTTAATTAAAAACAAATCTGGGTTAGATGATTTCTATGCTGCACAAGCGCTTATCTTATTAATAACAGTTCCATTAGGTCTTTGGATTATTCGAAAAGACTTCCAAATAAAATCAATGGATTTAAAAGTCATAAAAAAACTTTTAAAGTTCGGATATCCATTTATATTTGTTGGTTTAGCTTATTGGTTATTTGGAATGATTGATAGATGGATGTTAGCATTTATGACAACAACTGAGAATGTCGGTCTTTTCTCAATTGCCTATAGATTTAGTTCAATATTATTTTTTGTTTCTACGGCTTTTGGTCAAGCTTGGAGCCCTGTTTCTATGAAAATAATGAGAGATTATCCTAATAATTATCGAAAAATTTATGGAGACGTTTTGATAGTTTTAATATGTATTTTATTATTTTTTGCCATGATCTTAGCATTATTTTCTGGTGAAATTATTTCATTAGTAATGCCATTAAAGTATAATCAAAGTGCTAGCCCTTTAATAGTATTATCTTTTGCTATTTTAACACAAGCAACCTTACAAATCACTGCAATAGGAATTTCTATTGAGAAAAAAACTCATCTTTTCGTTCAGCTTACATGGATAGCAGCTTTAATAAATTTGACCTTAAATTGGATTTTAATAAAAAGTTTAGGTTTAATCGGTTCAGCATATGCAACTCTTATATCAAATTTTTTCTTAACTGTTTCGTATTTTTATTTTACTCAAAAATTACATCCAATTATTTTACCAAAAAACAAACTAGTAAAATTGGCTTTAATTGCTATTTCATGCATGATCTTATCATTGTTAATGGTAAAATCAAAATTTATTTTAAATATCATGATTATCAAAATTACTTTAATCTCAATTTTACTTTTTATCACTGCATCTGCACTTCCTTTTAATTTTATAAAAGTTTTAAATAAAAAATGAAAATATTAATAACTGGTTCAAACGGTTTATTAGGACAATCCTTGTGTACTAACTTAGAAAGGGAAGGGCATGAAATATATGCGATCACAAAAAGTGATTTAAATAAAGAGTATAAAGGACATATTAATTATATTAAAATAGATTTTTCAGAATTTTGGGAAGTGAGTCAATTACCTGAAAAAGTTGATATTATCATACACCTAGCTCAATCTTCTAAATTTAGAGAATTTCCAAATGGCGCATTAGATATTTTTAAAGTAAATATTGAAAGTACTGCAAAACTTCTTGATTATGCGGTTAAGGTGGGAGTACAAAATTTTATTTATGCTTCTTCAGGTGGAATTTACGGAAATGGAAATAATGCTTTTAATGAAAGTTCTCCAATTGTATCACCTGGTAAACTTGGATACTACCTTGGTAGTAAAGCAAGTGGCGAAATCTTAGCCCAAAGTTATTCATCATTGATGAATGTAATCGTACATAGATTCTTTTTTATTTATGGACCTAAACAAAATCGAACTATGCTTATTCCAAGATTAATGGACAACATAAGAAATAATGTAACAATCCAACTTAATGGAAATCAAGGAATAAGAATCAATCCAATACATGTTGAAGATGCATCTGCTTCAGTAATAAAATCATTATATTTAAAAGGTAGTGCTACATTTAATATTGCAGGGCCAGAGGTACTTTCAATTTTTGAAATTTGTCAAGGAATGGGAAAATTTATGGGCATCAAACCAATTTATGAAAATACATATAATGAAAACATAAGGGACCTTATAGGAGATATTTCTGAAATGGAAAATTTATTAATAAGACCTACACGAAAAATATTAAATTCTTTAAATGACATTATAAATTAAATATGAATAATACAAAAATTAGTTTTAAAGACAAATGGGAAAAAAATACTGATTGTGCTTTTGAAAACACAAACACCGAAGGATCAGATATATTTAATTGGATCTTAAATAGAAATGGATTTAATCTTACGATAGAATTTTCTAACTATTTATCAAATAAAAAAAGAATTTTAGATGCAGGATGTGGAAACGGTCGAGTAACTTCTCTGTTAAGAAATTTCACTAATCATGATTTTACTGAAATTATTGGAATAGATCTTGTAGCTGCGAAGATTGCAGAAGAAAATTTAAAAAATTCTAAAAATGTATCTTTTTATCAAAAAGATTTACTAGAAGATCTGAGTGATTTGGGTTTATTTGATTTTATATATTGTCAAGAAGTACTTCATCATACATCTAATCCTCGACAAGCGTTTTCTAATTTAGTTAATTTATTAAACAAGGATGGTGAAATTGCTATTTATGTATATTTAAAAAAAGCTCCAATTAGAGAGTATGTTGATGATTTTATAAGAGATAAAATTGCAGATTATCCATATGAACAAGCACTAAAAGTTTGTGAACAAATCACTGAACTTGGTAAGACTTTATCTAATTTAAATATTAAAATAAATGTTCCAGATGTTGAAATTTTAGAAATAAAATCTGGACAGTATGATTTACAGAGGTTCATTTACCATTTTTTTATGAAATGTTTTTGGAATAATGAGTTATCATTTAATGATAATGCAGTTATTAATTATGATTGGTATCATCCACAATTATGTTCAAGACATACTCTTGATGAAATTCAAAATTGGTTTAAAGAAGAGGGGTTAAATATCATTCATGAACATCAAGATTTTTATGGAATAACTATAAGAGGGAAGAAATAATTTTGAAAAAAAAAATAATACATATACCAACTTCGGTTGGAGGAAATTCAAGTCAACTAAGTATTTATCTTAATAAATTTAATTACAATAGTGAGTGTTGGATTTTTTCTCAAAATTATTTAAATTATAATAGCGACAAAATAATAACGAATAAGAAAGATTCATGGTTCCTCAAAGAGATAAAAAGAATTTTTGCTCTTAGATATATATTCTTATGTGATATAGTATTTTTTAATTTTGGCCGATCCTTATTTGCACCAATTTATAACAGCCCCAAACTTGAGAAATCAATTTTGATATCTGTTTATAATATTTATGCAATCATTATGCAAAGAATTGAATTAATGTTATTAAAAATATTAGGAAAAAAAATCTTCATACAATACCAAGGAGACGATGCTCGACAAGGCGATTATTTATTAAAAAATTATGAAATTTCTATAGCTAATTTACAAAATCAAAATTATTATTCTTTAATTACTGATAATATAAAGAAAAAACAAATAAAACTTTTTGAAAAGTATTCTACTAAAATGTATGCTTTAAATCCTGATTTATTGGGAGTCTTACCTATAAGTGCTAAGTTTTTACCATACGGACATATTGCATTGGAAGAATGGGAATTTATAAATTTTAATGTAAATAAATCGAAACTCCATTTTGCACATGCTCCATCACATAGAGGGGTTAAAGGAACAGAATTAGTATTAAATGCAATTGATAATTTAAGGAAGAGTAAATATGATTTTGATTTTACTTTAATTGAAGGTTTAAGTAATATTGAAGCTAAAGAGGTTTATAAAAATGTCGATATTATAATTGATCAACTTTATGCTGGATGGTATGGTGGATTAGCAGTTGAAGCGATGGCACTCGGAAAAATAGTTTTAGTTTATATTAGAGAAGAGGATCTTAAATTCATACCAGAAGAAATGAAAAATGACTTACCATTTATTAGAACGAGTCCTTCCACAATAGAGGCAGATATTATTAAAGTTTGTAAAATGTCAAAATCTGAAATAAATAAAATAAGTATAAAAGGAAGGGAATATGTCGAAAAATGGCATAATCCTAATATAGTTGCAAAGAAAATAGCTGTTGATATAGAATCTGCCTTTTTACATTAACTAATTTAAAAATATGTGTGGTATAACTGGTGGCATTGGCCTTCATAAAAGTTTCAATTTTACTGATGATATAAATAGAATGAACAATTCTATAGCCCATCGTGGTCCTGATAGTGAAGGAATTTTTATAGATGAAACGTCTAGAGTTTGTTTTGGACATCGTAGGCTTGCAATTCTTGACCTTAGTGAACTTGGCAAACAACCATTAATAATTGATGATTATGCTATATCTTACAATGGTGAAATTTATAATTATATAGAACTACGAACCGAGTTAGAATTACTTGGTGTTAGGTTTAATTCACAAACGGACACTGAAGTAATACTTCAATCTTATATTTTTTGGGGAGAAAGCTGTATAGATAAGTTTAATGGAATGTGGGCATTTGCTATTTACAATCCAAAAAAACAAGAAGTTTTCTGCTCACGTGATCGATTCGGAATAAAACCTTTTTATTATACAGTTTTTGATAATCGATTATATTTCTCCTCCGAAATCAAGGCTTTTCTACAAATTAAAGAATGGGAACCAAAACTAAATATTTCCATTGCATATGATTTTCTTGCCCATTCTCTTGTAAGTCATACAAATGAGACTTTTTTAAATGATGTATTCGATCTTCGAGGTGGGCATAACTTAAAAATAGATTTATCTAATGGCATTTATAGTATTTATAAATACTATAGCTACGAAAATATATCCAAACATAATAGTCATTTTTCTGAAAAAGAACATATAGAATATTTTGAAAATTTATTTACAAATGCAGTAAAATTAACACTAAGGTCAGATGTAAAAATTGGTTCTGCGTTGTCAGGTGGATTAGATAGTTCAACTATAGTTTCTATTATGAATACACTATTAAAAAATAATTCTGGCCAAAAAAATCAAGAATGTGTTTCTGCAATTTATTCAAATAAAGACAAAGGAATTGATGAGTCAGAGTTTATAGATATTTTATCTAATTATTTAAAATTAAAAGTTCATAAAACTGAACCTAACTGGGATCATTTAATGACTAATTTAGATAAGTTAATCTGGCATCAAGATGAGCCTTTTCCAACATTAAGTATATATGCTCAATATTCAGTTTTTGAAACAGCATCAATTAATAATTTGAAAGTCATGTTGGATGGACAAGGTGCTGACGAGATATTTGCTGGTTATGAAAGTTTTTATGAAGGTTATTTTAAAGAATTATTTTTCGATAATCCCTTAAATATTTTTCAAGCTTTATTTGGATATTTTAAATATCATAAAAAATTTCCTTTTAATAAAATAGCAAAAAAAATATTTCTAAAAGCAAATTCTAAATTTGGTTTTAGAGAAAAGTTCAGTTTAGCGGCAAAACCCTTTATTAGACAAAATAAATTTAGTGTGCGAGGTATGTCAGAAGACTATCTTGAACATTTTGGTCTTCATTCTTTGCTAAAATATGAAGACAGAAATTCAATGACATTTTCTGTTGAAAGTAGAGTGCCTTTTCTTGATTATAGGGTAGTAGAGTATGCATTAAACCTCAAAACAAATCTTAAAATTAAAAATGGAATTAGAAAATATATACTAAGAAAGTCTTTCAGAAAAATTTTGCCAGACAAAATCACATCACGTTATGATAAATTAGGTTTCCCTACACCACAAGAAAGATGGACAATTGAAAATGCAACTAAAGTTGAATCAATGTTAATTGAAGCTTTAAATGACTTAAAGGATTTATTCGATATGGAATCATTTTTGAATATAAGAAAAAGAATTAAAAATAAGGATAAGGATTTTATTTTTTTTATTTGGAGAATTATAATTTTTTCTAAATGGAGAAAACAATATAATGTTAAAATTAATTTTTAAACATCTTGCAATCTAGGATTATATTATTTTTTTTATGGTTCATAATTGCAATTCCATTTATACCTCAATTATTTGTTGGTACGGATAATCAACCTACTTTTACAATTTTTGCTAGCATATTTCTTTTTTTTACAACTGCTAGTTTTTCAAAAAAAATTTCAATAATAACCTTAATTTTATTTCTATCACTTCTAATTGCTACATTTTATAGTAATTTAATTTTGGGGGTTAATTTTCAAGTATCAAGGGTTTTCGCTTTTTTTCAATTCTTAATTGCATTCCAATTAGGATCAAATAAATATTTCTATTTACCAGAAAAGTGGTTCTATTATTTTATAAGAATTTATGCTTTTTTTACAATCATTTATTTTTTAACTGGTGGTATTGTTGAAGACACCTTTATTTTATCGAGATTAGGTGGCGCAGAAGAGTTAATGTCAAGTGGTCGAGGAGCTCGTACACTTTCACCCGAACCTGCAATCATGTCAATACAACTGTTTAGTATACTAGTTTTAGATCAATTATTTTATAAAAATAAAAAACTTACTTCATCTACATTATTCTTTTTATTGATTTCATTAATTGGTAGTTTAAGTGGGTATGGTTTTGCAATATCTCTTGTACTTTTTTTTGTTTTTAATCCTTATTTATTTATTTCAATTTTAGGAATATGTATAGCAATTTTTTCTTTAATATCATTAAATTTTGATGTAGGAAATTCACGAATTTTAATAATTTTAACTAATTTAAAAGAATTTGGTTTCGATTTCTTTTTTGAAGATGCAAGCTTTGCGACTAGATTAAATTCTTTCTCTGATTATTATACAAGTTTTATACATACATTTCCATTTGGAGATGCATTTACCTTAGTGAATGGAGGTGGTTTCATTAGTATAATTTCCGCACTAGGTATTTTAGGTTCCCTTTTTTTTCTACTATACTTTATTACCATTTTCATCTCAAATTTAAATATTAAACTCAAAATATTACTAATTTCATGGACTATGATACATTTCTTATCAGGTTCTTTTGGTGTACCTTTAGTAGGTATTATAATCGGAAAATTTTTAAAAGATCATTTAAAATATGAATAAAATCTCAATTTTATTAGCAGTTTATAATGGCGAAGATTTTATAGAAGAATCTATATGTAGTGTAATTAATCAATCACATAAAAATTGGGAGTTAATTGTTGTAGATAATGGATCAACAGATAATACATATGAAATTGTAAAAAAATTTACTATCAATGATGAAAGAATTTCACTGTATAAATTGTCTGAAAAAGGGAAATGTAAAGCATATAATTTTGCTTACTTAAATTCGAAAGGTAATTTCATTTGTTTCTTGGCAGCTGATGATACACTCCCTGAAAATAGTATTGAATCAAGAATGAAACCGATTTTAAATAAAAGTGGATATAGTACTTGTTTATTAAAAACATTTTCAGATAATCCAAAGTTTAATGATTTAATTTTCCCCAAAAATATACTAAAACCAAATTTATCAGGAGGCTCAATCTTTTTCACAAGAGATTTAGCCGATAAAATATTTCCAATCCCGGAAAATTTACCTAATGAAGATACCTGGACTTCTATTTCATTAGAGGCTTTTTCAATTTATAATCATATTCCTGAAGTTTTATATAATTATAGAATTCATTCATATAATTCTTTTGGTTATGATCTAAGTTTTTCACAAAAAAGAATGAAATATATTGAAAGAATGAATGCATATATTTTATTTCGCCAAAAATGGGGGGATATAAATAATTTAAAATTCAATAAATTTATTAATAGTTTTATAATTGGATTAAATTATTGTAGAAACAAAAATATTTTAGGTTTAATTTTTTTGAAAAATTTAAATTTAAAAAATAAATTAATCTTTATTTATTATAGTTCTAGTTTTTTATTTCAAATAAGGAATAAATATTTTAAGTTTTTTAGCGGTTTTTTTAATTAAAAATATAACAATATGAAAATTTGTATTACTGGAGGTGCGGGAATGATTGGTTCGGCATTATTAAGAAAATTAAGTAAAAAAGGCCATGAAATAATTGTGATAGACAACTTATGGCGTGGGAAAGTTGAAAATATCAATACTATTGAAAATTGGGATTTTAGTAAAAACTTTCATAATATAGATCTTAGTGATTCAAAGAATGAAGAATTATTGTTGAATATTATTGAAAATACTGATGTATTAATTCACTTAGCTGATATTGTTGCGGGTATAGGGTATGTTTTTAATAATCAATATGAAATCTTCAAAATCAATAATACTATTAATACTAATATTTTCTCTATTTGTTCTAAACTAAATATCAAGAAAATTTTATATGCTGGAACAGCATGTTCTTTCCCTAAGAATTTACAGCTTAGTTTATCTTCTATATTGAAAGAGTCCCAATTATTCCCAGCTGAACCAGAATCTGCATATGGCTGGAGTAAACTTATTGGAACAATGGAATTACAGTATATGGCTGAGAAATATAAACTCAATGTAACAACACTTATGTTACACAATGTTTATGGACCTTATTGTGACACAGATCCCAAAAGGTCTCAAGTTATTCCTTCAATTATTCAAAAAATAATTGATTTAGAACCAAATGGTCAGCTTGATGTTTGGGGAAGTGGTAATCAAGGTCGAGCTTTTTTACATGTCGATGATGTAGCAAATGCTTTTCAATTAGCTTTAGAAAAAGATAATTTACCACAAATAATACAAATTGGTCCAAATCATTGTACTTCAATCAAACATTTGGTTAGTATTTTAATAAATGATGTTATTATGAAACCTATTAATGTTCATTTTGATACGACAAAACCAGAAGGAGATTTAGGTAGATGTGCAGATTATACAATAGCAAATGAAAGTTTAGGATGGTCGCCTGAAATAGATTTAAAAGAGGGTTTGATTGACACTTATAAATGGATTCAAAATAAAATAAATTAATATGCTATTATCAATCGTTATACCTAATTATAATGATATTAGAATTGAAAGAACTTTAAATTCAATTTATTCACAAAATATAAATAATATTGAAGTTATAGTCGTTGATGCTTGTTCTAATGAGAAGGTACAAGATATTTATAAAAAATTTCCAATAAATAAATTAATTATTGAAAAAGACCATGGTATTTTCGATGCATTAAATAAAGGTATACAGAATGTGGAAGGAGATGTTATTTATTTGATGGGGTCAGATGACTATTTGCCAAATAATAATACCCTATTTGATGTAATTCAAATATTTGAACAAAATACATTGTTAGATGGTGTTTGTATTGGCTGTGAATTTATCAATAAAAAAGGGGAAGTTATTAGAAAATGGTATCCCAATAGTGTTAACTCTAAAAAAATAAAATTAGGTATATTTCCCCCACATTTTTCTTTATTTATTAAAAAAGATGTTTACAATAAAGTTGGACTATTTCAATATAAAGAATTTAAAAATGTTGCTTGTGATATTTTTTGGTTACTAGACATGGCAATTATTTATCCAAATTTCAACATCCAAGTTTTAAAAAATCACCATTTAATCATGGAATATGGTGGTTCTAGTACTGGTTCATACAAGGCAGTTATCAAACAATTTCTTTTAGTATTTAAGTACGCTTGGAGAAAATCAAATTTTCTTCCATTTTGGTTTTTATTGTCTCCTATAAGAACATTTTCTAAAATTTTTCAGTTTAAGTTTTGAATATATTTATTACTGGATCTAGTGGTTTTATTGGGCAAAATGTAATTAGGACATTAGCAAAAAATTATAACTTTACAAAATACATAAGGTCTAGTAAAATTAATATTACAGAAGATGTTGTCTTACATTTTGCCGGGAAAGCACATGATTTAAGAAAAAATTCAAATATTCAAGAGTATTACACTGTAAATTTAGATTTAACCAAAGAAATATTTGATAATTTTTTATTTTCAAATGCAAAAGTATTTATTGTATTAAGTTCGGTGAAAGCTGTTGCAGATAAATTAGATTACGAGTTAACTGAAAATCATATTCCCAATCCTATAACACATTACGGTAAAAGTAAATTATTTGCTGAAAAATATATTTTAAGTAAAAAAATTCCTGAAGGCAAAAGAGTTTATATTTTAAGGCCTTGTATGATTCATGGACCCGGAAATAAAGGTAATTTAAATTTATTATATAAATTTGTTGAAAAAGACTTGCCGTGGCCATTAGGTGACTTTAAAAATGTAAGATCATTTTGCAGTATCGATAATCTTTGTTTTGTTATTAATGAATTAATTCAAAATAGTCAAATCCCATCTGGCATATATAATCTTGCTGATGACAATCCAATTTCAACTAATGAACTTATTAAATTAATATCAGAAAATTTAGGAAAACAAACACGAATTTGGAATATTCCCCAAATCTTAATTAAAATTATAGCAAAACTATGTGATTTATTAAACTTGCCTTTTAACACTGAAAGATTAAATAAACTAACTGAAAATTACCCGGTTTCTAATCAAAAGATAAAAAAAGCAATAAATAAAAATTTTCCAGTAAATTCGAGAGAAGGTTTAATTAATACATTTAAATCCTTTAATTTTTAATGATACGTTTTTTTGACATATTCTTTTCTTTTTTAGGTCTTATTCTATTTAGCCCTATTTTATTGTTATTAATAATATTCGGATACTTTGACACCGGTTCACCTATCTTTCGTCAAGAACGTGTTGGTATGCACAAGAAAGCTTTCCACTTGTTAAAATTTCGTTCTATGCATTTGAATGCTCCTTCTGTAGCCACACATTTAGCAAGCGCTACTACAATTACTGGTTTTGGAAGTTTCTTGCGTAAAACCAAATTAGATGAACTTCCTCAGCTTTATAATGTATTGATGGGACATATGAGTTTAGTAGGACCACGACCCAATTTATTTAATCAAGAAGAAGTCATTGAAGAGCGAGACTCAAGAGGAGTTTATTCAGTTCGTCCAGGAATTACAGGATTAGCACAAATTAACAAAGTTGACATGTCAACTCCAAGGCTACTGGCTGAAATTGATTCTATGATGATTAAGAAATTAAACGCGCTTAATTATATTAAAATCATCATACTGACAATTTTTGGAAAAGGTTTTGGGGATAGAATTAAACAATAGATTAATTCTAATTTTGCTTTTTTAAAGCCAACGGAAGTTGGCTTTTTTTATTTTACATTATTTTTATCTATAAATATTCACAATTATTTTACAACCATAAGTAAAAAACTCATTATTCATATTTTATAGTATACATGAATTTATTCAGAATAAATCCAACTAATATCTCTTGTATAACATAAAATAATTAGTAATAATATCGAAATATTTTATACAAATTGATTATAAGTGTATTTTTTTAATATTATCTTTTATCAAGATATAAATCTATTTATTGTATTGCAGTTTTATTTATATTGTTCTAACTTTATTAAAATTTTTATTATGTACGATATTGTAATTATTGGAGGAGGTATTGTAGGACTTGCAACAGGAGTAAAAATTCTTCAATCAAGACCAGATTTAAAGCTTGCACTTTTAGAAAAAGAAAATCAACTCGCAAAACATCAAACTGCTAATAATTCAGGTGTAATCCATTCAGGTTTGTATTATAAACCAGGATCTCTAAAAGCTATTAACTGTATTAACGGCTACAATGAGTTAATCAAATTTTGTAATGAAGAAGCTATTCCATTTGAAATAACAGGTAAGGTAGTAGTTGCAACTCGTAAAGATCAATTAGGAACACTTGATACATTATTAGAAAGGGGTCTACAAAATGGCTTAGATGGTACCAGAAAAATTAGCCTCGATGAACTCAAGGAATATGAACCTTACTGTGTTGGAGTTGGTGCAATTCATGTTCCTCAAACTGGCATAGTAGATTATTTAAAAGTAGCTTTAGTTTATGGAGAAAAAATCAAAGAACTAGGTGGGGAAATTTATACTGGGTGTAAAGTATTAAACATTAAACAACAAGATTCAATCAATCAAATAGAAACATCAAAAAATTCTTATAAAGCTAAATTAATTATTAATTGCGCCGGTTTATATTCTGATAAAGTGGCTAGGCTGAGTGATCCATCTATTGATGATGTTAAAATCATACCTTTCAGGGGTGAGTACTACAAAATTAAACCTGATAGAGAATACCTTGTTAAAAACCTAATCTATCCCGTTCCTGATCCTAATTTTCCTTTTTTAGGAGTTCACTTTACAAGAATGAAAAAGGGCGGGGTAGAGGCTGGACCAAACGCAGTACTTGCATTTAAAAGAGAAGGATATAAAAAGTCCCAAATTAATTTAGCAGAATTAGCAGAAATATTAAGCTGGCCAGGTTTTCAAAGCGTAGTTGGAAAATATTGGAAAACAGGATTTGGTGAATTTTATAGATCTTTTTCCAAATCAGCTTTTACACGTGCATTACAAGAGTTAATACCGGAAATTACAGAATCTGATCTTATAGAAGGTGGTTCAGGTGTTCGAGCTCAAGCATGTGATCGAACTGGAGGTTTATTAGATGATTTTGAGATAAGAGAATCTGAATTTATAATAAATATACTTAATGCACCTTCACCGGCAGCTACAAGCTCATTATCTATAGGTAATACTGTTTCAAAAATGGTATTGAAAAGATTTTAGATTTAATTCACAAAGTTATTTTTTGTGTATGTAAATCATAGTTTTATTTTTGGTTCAATGATATTTATTTAAAATCACATATTATCCCAATTCCATGACACTAATTTGCCACATTAATTTAATTACGATCTAAAAATAGCTTTTTCTCGACCACTGTTCAGTCAGCACCATTCTACAATTAATTGAAAATCAAACTATTGTGAAAAAGTAAATGGATGGTCCACACTAATTAAAGGCCTTGATAAATTATATTACTGATAATCAACAACTTACATATTTAAAACTTAATGTTTAATTTGGTAAAGGGGTAACACACT
>JACCDK011333356.1_pt1 | contig 22861 bp, 23 predicted proteins | sample 7445871 | NCBI WGS metagenome assembly JACCDK01 (sample SAMN15323436, study PRJNA562643) | freshwater metagenome | isolation source: river surface water | place: USA:Blue River Watershed | collected 2017-08-15 | reverse complement strand
TTACTTTGTGGATCATCGAGTCCACTTTCTGCACTTGTAAACAGGAACCTTGTCCATTTTTCAGCTTTTAATTGAGATTCCTTTCCACTGGCAACTTTAGCTGTCCTTGAAATAGTTCTCCCGATAATAGGTAAGGTAGCTTTTCTAAATCTTTCAATTTGAGCTCCAAGATTCTTTTGTTCGTCTCCCAAATATTCAGTTGATGCTAAAATAGTACCAAGATAGGTTCCAATTTTTAGTAGATAATTTATTCTGCTTGCATCTAACATTTGTTTAGATGTAATAGGAATTTTAGTTCTTTCAAATAGAGGAAGCTTAATTTCTGGAGAATACGAAACTCCTTTATAACGACTTACATCAAGGTCAGTTTTATACTTTCCAAGGCGAGTTCTAGCTTCTAAATATGCCTCAATTGCATCAACCATGTATTGCTTCTTAGCAGATTCATCGAGAGTCTGTAACATAGTTCGACGTTTAGTAATAGCATCAATCTCTCCGCGTTCATCAGTCATAATCATGATACGAACTTTAACAAATTGTGATTCTAAAGTATTTAGATCTCCCCAATTTCTAAGTTCTTCGATTGCATTTCTAATAATAACATCACGCTTAACAAGTTTTTCAGCCTTTCCTTCTGTCTTTTTATTAAAATCGTCGGCTGCCTTTTTGAAATCGTCTACGTCATTATCCATTTCTGTTTGAACCTCTTCCCATTCAACATCGATAATGTCTGGTTCGGGCTTCTTTTTATCTTCATCCTTATTTGAAAAGTCTGAAATAATATATGCAACCTTTACTGAATCTTCTGTAGTTTTTCTAAAATCTTCAGATTCCGCTGAAGTATTATCCATTTTTTCTTTTGCTGAGGTAACTAATGTTTTAGTAACTTCAGCTTCGGTTTTCTTTTGATCAGTAAATGAAACCTTAATTTTATCAAGAAGATCGTTAACCTCCTCAGTCCAATTTGATTCTTCAATAGTTTGATATGCTTCCCATACAATAGCCATTCTGCCTTTGTATGCTCTAATTCTCTCTAATTGTAATTCAATGTTTTCTCCTTTCTTGAGCATTTCGTCAAGTTCAGTAGTTTCAATTTTTAAAATTTGAGAGATAAAGTCGATATACTTATTTAGAATATCAATCCATTCTTTATTAAGAAAAGCTTGACTTAGTTGTTGAAGAACCTGAGGATCAGTTTTAGCCTTATTTAGAATATCATTTTCGATAAGTCTTGATAAAAACTCATCGACCTTTTTCATAATATCCTCTTCCTTTTGGCCATTGTTTTTGGCAAAAGTAATAATATCAGAAATCTCATTTCCAATAATAATCAATTCAGATTCTAATAGAAGCTGTTCAAGGATATGTATGTGTTTAAATTTAAGCATTAGTCTAGGGTTAATCTGTATGCAAGTTTATTTTTAAGAGATAAAAACTCATCTCTTAAATTGTATAATTCAGTATTTGTTTCTTGATCAAATATTTCACAAAAATCGTGTTGAAATACCTTTTCAATATTTTGGCAAAAGATTGGCATTGCTTGATCGTAATCCATAACAACAATTGCGCAACCGCCGACTTTAAATCTGCCATATTTACCAATCACCTGTTCAGCGATTTCATCAACTAATCCTAAGAAATCATCATAAAATGCACCAAAGGCATTATGTTGAGCTTCGTTAGTTGTTTGCCAATGTAAAATATGAGCTTGGTCTCTGATTTGTAGTAAACTTAACATGAAAGTTGATACATCCATGCCCTCATTTTGAGGCTCGTCTAATCCGCTTTGTAATTCATATGGAATCATTTCTTTGTAGTTTCTTTTTTCCAATTGGCGAAAGGTTTAACCCAGAAAGTTCTATTGGTTTCCTTCTTTAAAAGATCCATAATTGGATTTTCTCCACTTGGGTGCTGTATAATGGCATTTTCCAACCTAGCTTTACCCTGGATATAATCTTTATAGTTTTTCTGAGAAGAATTCACAAGTTTCGCCCTTTTAAGATATTTATTCGAGCGAGTCGAGACTTATTCTTGTGGAGTTGTGGAGATGGACTCCATATTAATATCAATTCCTAGTAAAGAATCAGATGAAGTTGATTTTGGCCTAATATTATTAGCTTGTTCAACTTTAAAGTATTTAAGTTGGTCATCTGTAATTTTTCCATTGATTAAGACATAGTCTCCCGTATGCTTATTTACTGCCATGAAATAGGTTCCATCTTGTAAATATCTGTCAAATTCAATCTTTAGCACGCCATCTAGATAAGCCTTATTATTAAATGCTCCGTCTTCGGCAATGGCAGTATTAAAAACTGAAACAAGCTCTTGTTTATAATTCTTATAAATTAAATTAAAACCTGTTGCCAGGATCTCAACTACGTCTGCCTTATTTGATACTTGAGTGGCAGCAGTTATACCTTGACTAAAATATTCTTTTCTTGGATTAGCTGCAGCAGTTGGCGCAAATGCAGTAGAATTTTCAAAATATTCTGGAATCTCTTGGTTAGCCTCTGTAAATAGATCAGATAGGCCTTTTCTAATATAGTTTCCAGCATCGGCTCCCATGCCCGTTCCACTTTGACCAGTTAATCTAAAATTGTCTCCGCTTGACTTAATTTCAATAGAATCTGAACCAACTTTAATGTCTCCTTTGGTTTTATTATCTGCATTTACTGCATCTTTAACTAGGATTGACATTAATATTTCTCCACGACCGATATTTACGCTGCCGACTGAACCAATTAAATTGAATAATTGATCGTACAATTCTGTACTAAGACCAGTTGTATTAAATAAGGTTTTTAGATTACCATTTGGGGTTTTTACAATGTCCTCAAATGTAATCGTTGGATTTTCTAGATAAGCAAGTAGCTCATCATCTTGATCTAAATCATCAGCAATTGAAACAATAGTTTTTGCTAAATCTTTATAACCCTTAGTTTTGCTAAGAATTTCTAATAGGTCCTTAGTTAAATCATTATGGGTTCTTTTTAAAAGTTTTTCAATCTTTTTATAAAGAGCCTCATTATAAGGTGCATCAATAATTAAATCAAGAAGGGCAGTTTTTCTTTTATCAAGATCTGCAGCCGAAATAGACTCAGTTAAAAGGGACTCTTCAATCTCTTTTGTCATATTATAAAATTCTGAATGTAGAGGCTTACTAGTTAGATTTTTGTATTGAACAAAATCTTGATTTTTAACTGAATTAATAAGGTCCCCCTCTAATTCAATTTTAGGAACTTCTACTACTCTAAGTTGAGATGGAATTTTTGCGTACGGCGCTTTTTTATTAATTCGGTTAAGATCAATTACTAAATCTGGAACAAACTCCGAATTAGTTGCAATTGCTTTAATTGAGTAACCTTGACCAATTGACTTAATTAATTCATCAATACCAATTGAATCGGTAGTACCTCCACCGACTACATAGTCAGAAGCTTTAGCTAAGCGATTGATTGAAGATTTGACTGTTTCTGGTGCCATTGGAAAAGCTGCACTTCTTTTACCGGGGTGGTATGCAACCATTATACACGGAACATCATACTTGCCTTTAATATTAGCTGCAACTTTTTCGTGCTCTTTACTTAAGGGTTGGAATTTGTCTAGATAGACAACTACTTCAATATCTTTTTTTTTATTTTGGTCAGCTTGAAACTGACTAAAAAAGTCAGTTGCATCCTCATCTGTTCCAAAAAATTGATTAAAAGTAGGGAAAAATGCTTCGTTTAGTTTGTCTTCTGCTGCAAGTTGAACTTTAGCAATTTGAGACTTTAGAGTTTCTTTCATAGTTTTATTAAAAAATGTTGAGCTAACTCTAATATTTTTCTTTCTAAAAGTATTTAGGAAAACTCTATATAGTTCCTTGAGAGTTTTATCAGAATCGATTAGTCTAATTACCATATCATCATTAATCAATGAACGGTTAACGTCAAATTCTGGCTTATTTAAAAACTCTGGAGTTGTTATTTCTAATCCACGATATTTGCTTCCATGCTCTTGAACAAAATCTTTGAATATTGCGTTTATAATTTGAATATAACGTCTTTCAAATGTAGTACCATTTGGTTTAATCGCATCAAGATCTGCTTGCGAATAGGATTCAATGAAGTTCATTAAATCTGCAGTCATGATCCAAATATAATCATCAGTTTTTGGAGCTTCTACTCTAGCTTGAGCCTTTTCTTTTGCTCTTGCTTGGAAAGCCGGATCCACTAATTTTGCTAAAAATACTGAATCTTCTCCTCCTGGCTCATAGAATCTAAATACGATTCCTTCAATATCTTTATCTGCTGTATCTCTTAAAAAGGAAGTTTTAAGTTCAGGATTTAAAACATTAATAATGTATTTGGTAAATGATGCAGTTTTGAATTTTCCAACCAATTCATCAAGTGGAGTATAGACAAAATCTAAAATTTTCTCTTTTTGCTCATCTGTTAGTTTTCCTTGAAAAATAATTGGCGGACGTTCAATATCTAAAACGTCTGCCCACTTGTCCAAATCTGCTTTATCTTGAATAGTTTCAGCTTGTTCACCAGCCTCATCCAATATGTGAATGTAACTTAAGATTAGGTGGTTTTTAGGTAGTCTATCGTATTGAATAGACTGAGCAGTTGGAGAACTAAAATACTCCATCCCAAAGTGATAATTACATGGAAGTTTTTCAATTACTTCTGGAGATAGCTCATCGAAATGTTTAAGAGCTGGATTGTAGTATGAACTTAGGACACGATCAACACCTGTAAGTTTAGTATTACGTTTAAAAAAGTCAAATGGTTCCTCTGAATTTCCACAGTTTCTTTGTGCACCAAAAAATGCACCATCCATTTTTTCGTTAACGATAACTTCTTTATTAAGAAGAGCTTCTAAAAATTCTTTACCCTTCTTTTCGTAAATGTCTTTTAAGTGGTTTAATCCTGCCATAAAATTTAAATTGTTATTAGTCTAAAGATCCGTATTTTCCAGCACCCATATCCTTTGCAAATTCTTGTCCAGCCTTTGAAGAAACGCTAAGGTTAATTCCTTTTAATAAACCTGCATCTTCTGGGTTCTCTTCAAAATAGGTGATAAGTTTGCCTAAATCAATATTTTGATATGCCTGGATAGTTCCTTCAGGTAATTTCTTTTCTAATTCTCTACCAGATGAATAATCCTTCCAATTAAGATTCCAGCAATAGAAACGAACTTCCTGTTTCATTTTTGTTGTATAGTAACGGTCAACATCTGCTAGTCTAGCTTGAACTTCAGAAAGGTCTGTCTTGTATGAAGTTGAGTGACCATAGATGTCAGCTGGAGTTCCAATGCTTAGGCTATCTGATGTAAGATCGGTTAATTTAACCAATTGATCCATAAGCTCCTGGAAAGGTAATCCTTTAAGTGGTGCTGATTCTTCTGCTTCGTTTAGGAACTGATTAAAGTCTCCAATAATACGTTTTGTCATTTTATAGTTGCCTATTTCTGATTATTTATCCCGAACTAGTTTTTGTATTAGATCACAGAACTCATCAACTGACTCTGCTGTAAAATTATTTGTAAATTGATCAAATGAGTTACCATCTCGGCCATCTTTAAATCTAAATGGAGCATCTTGGATCAAATTTAACATAAGACGTTTTTCTTCATTAGCTGAAACAAGACCATCCCATAGGTCTTTTTTACGAGCCTGATCCTGTTTAAATTCATCTGGTGCATCAATCATAATAGTCTTGCAGTTTTGATAACCTGGACGTTTAATTAAACCGTATAATTCAGATTGGGCTTGATTAAATTCTATGCGATTCCAAATGGTTGCCCAAGTAGCAGCAGTAATATGAGCTCGGTCAAAAACAAAAATCTTTTCTGGAAAATGCTCATGTAGATCTAAAATTGTCATAATATTACCCATGCTAAAATAGTGAATGCCTGAATCGGACTTATCCCAATCTTTAACAATTGCTGAATATTCATCAGCAAGGTAAAATTTATAATAAAATAGATTTAATTCAGCACCATGTTTCTTAATTAATTGATTTAGCAAATAGGTTTTGCCAGAGTGACGTGTGCCTTCAATAAAGATTATCATGAGTATTTAAGTTGTATTCTTTCTCTTGTTAATATACCAACCTGTCCATCTATTTGGAGCAGTTCAGTTTTATCAACAAACCAATATTCAATAGAATTTGTGATCTTACTTAAATAGGGATTATTTACATATTTGTCTATTTGAACAAGTGAGTCTTCGAATATTCGGATTGTATCAAAATTAGGTCCAACCTTATCTAAATATTCAAGTAACATTTGAGGTTTATCTGTATTTCTTTCACATAGAATAATTTCATCAAATGTTTTGGTAATTCCAAACTTATCTAAAACGGCAGACATTGCTTTTCTAGTAGCCTCAACTCGATGACTTAAAATAATAGTAGTATGGTTCTTATCAAGTCTATTAAAAACGCTTTCGATTAACTGTAGCCTATACAAATTAGTATTTAGTGATTTTGGGTTATCAAACCATTCGTATGGTTTTTTAAATTCTGTACCTGCATGGGTAAAGGCCGGAACCCTAAATAAGGTTTCATCAAAATCAACTACGTTTAAAACTTGCTCCATATGAAATAAATAACTTTGAAATATTATTATACTAAAATTGAACTTAGAGTTTATAAAAGGTGAGTATGAAGGTAATAGGGTTAATCTGGTTAGAGAAACTATCCAGAGAAAGCAGCCCTTTGCCATCTTTACTTTCAGTAACCCAAAGATTTATCGCCAATTCTTAACAGATTTATCTAAATTTGCAGCACTTCCATATGTTCGCCAAACTTTTGCGGCAAATCATCACATGGGTGGCTATCCAATAATATACCCAAGTATTTTTGTGACAAATGTTGGATCTGAGGTGCCTGATTCAGACTTTAAACAAATGATGTTGGGTAGTTTAAAACAGTACCACATTGATTCTATTATTTGTATCTATGCAGGTCAAATCAGTTCATATTATAAAAATGGTGAACATCATTCAATAGGAACTGACATTTACACAACACTAGATCCTAAAGAATTTGAAAGCTATTACTTTAAAGTTGAGAGTACTTGTTACACTTTTGTCTAAACCTTAGGTCCAGTACCAAGTAAAAGAAGGTATGGAATTCGAACAACCCGCACAAGAAGTTAAAAAGAGTCTATCTGATGTTTTTTCAGCAAAGCGTAAAGCTGTGTCTGAAGAGGTACAGGAGGGAATCGGCTACATGAACAATATTAAAAGACTAGCCGATGCTCAAGTTTATTTCTTGAGTTTAAGACAGCGCCTTCTTGAAGAAAACCATACGCTAATTGAACATTACAATCGCTATAAAAAGAAATATAGAGAACAAAAAGGAGACGAATGGGAAGCAGTCTCCAGAACATCCCAGCTAAGATACAATTCTAACGAAAAGACTACTATTGTCGACGGCAAAACTTCTAACATCAAAGAAACAATCGAACAAATCGAAAGCCAAACTCAATTTTATCAGGACACAATCAAGACAGTAGATGCCGCTCTTTTTGGTATAAAAACTAGACTTGATATCGAAAAGATGCTGGGTGTGTAAAAACATCCAATTGAGTTTGCTAAAGTTTAAATTAACACAAGATAAAAGATATTTTCAATTAATTCATAACGATCTTAAAAAAGAGTTAGTTGATCTTAAAAACTTCTTTAAGAAAAGAGCCAAGGGCTATCACTTTAGTCCACTATTTCAGCGCCGTCTTTGGGATGGCTATGATAAGTTTATAGATCGAGAAAACCGAATTGGTGTTGGTCTGTGGTATCAAATCAAACAATTTAGCCAGATTTATGGGCATGAGATTGAATTAGAGGGTCTTGATTCTCTACTTAATCTTGAGTTTACAAAGGACCAACTTGAAAAATTTGCAAGTGTTCTATTAGATGGAGTTGATCTTACTCCATATGATTACCAAATGGAAGCCGCATACCGTGCTCTTAAATTTAAGTTTAGCGCACAAGAGTTGGCAACCTCTGCCGGTAAAACCCTAATCCTATTTTTATATCTAAGTTTTCTTAAACGTAAAGGAATTATTAATGGCAAAGATAAAAAAGCCCTTATTGTGGTTCCTAATATTTCACTAGTTGGCCAGACTGCAGAAAAATTTGTAAAAGACTACTACACCGGTCTAATTAACTGGAATATTTTGGAAGTTGGGGGTAAGAACAAATATTCTGATAAGAAGTTTGAAGAAGCTGATCTGGTTATCTCAACCTATCAAAGTTTAGCTAAACGCGATGGAGACTTTTTTAAGAAATTTACTGTACTTTGTGTAGATGAGTGTCATACTTCAAGAGGTGATACTATCAAAGATATTCTCCTAGCTTCAACCAATGTTGAATATAAGTTAGGGCTTTCTGGTACAATTCAAGTCGATGAAGATTTTTCTGATTTTTATAAAATCCAAGAATACATTGGTCCTCTAAGTATGACTCTTAAATCTAGTTTCTTAATTGAAAATAAACACTCACCAGATGTGTTTATTAAAATACTTTCCCTAAAATATCCAGAAAACGAACCTTTTATTCAAAACTACAAATACATGCAGGAGCATGGTAAAAGTCAGTTCCATCGTATTGAAGATTATGGTAAAAACATGTTTCAGATGGAAAAGGACTTTATTATTTCATACGAACCTCGTGTAGATTTTATTTCATCACTAGTTCAAAAGCTTGGCGGAAATACCTTAATCCTCTTTATTAACGTAAAGGACAAATACGGTCAGCGAATTAAAGAAAAGATTTCTGAATGGAATCCAAATTCATTCTATATTGATGGTGAAGTAAGCGGTGATGACCGAGCTGAATACAAAGATGCAATGGAGGCAGGCTCTAATGTAACCCTAGTTGCAAGTTATGCAACCTTTGCAACCGGCATTGACTTAAAAAATGTGCAGAGCATTATTTTTGCAGAAAGTTATAAATCTGAAATTACTATTCGCCAAGCAGTAGGTCGTGGAATGCGTAAGTTAGCCGGAAAAAGCAAAGTAACAATCTATGATCTAATTGACGATCTAAATGGTTATATTGTAAAACACGGTAAGGTTCGTGAGAAAATTTATGAAAAGGAAAAATGGATTGTGTCTAAGCACAATTATGATTTAAGTAAGTTTATTAAGGGTTAACCTAAATGACCATCTGCAATCTCTTCTTCTAAAAACTCTAGAAAATACTTCTTTGCATTTTGTTCAAATGATCTATGTTGACGCTGAATGGCTTTAAGATCTTCTTCAATTTGATCAAGTTTGGCAAGTTCAGCTTTAAACCAATTAATTGCTTCAGTTAATTTATCAGTAATTTCTTTTACTGCGTCTTCATCTTCAACTAAACCAAGTTCAGAAAGGCGTTTCCATTGAGGACTATTGATTGCCTTTGCTACATCAGCAATAACATCTTCTTCATACCATTCTTTAGTATCTAAATACATTTGAATAGTTTCTTCAGCATATTCTAATAATCGATCTGCTCCATTGTCTGGTGAAAGGTGTAACCATCCGCCACTATTTCCGCCCCAACCAACATGACCGACCCAATCGTAGGACTGTTCAATATCTTCTTGAAACATTTCGGCTTGATCTTGCAACCATCTATACCAAATATCAGAAAGTCGTTCTTCATCAAGTTCAACACCAACCTTTGCCTGAACTTCATCTTCATCTGGATAATTGTAAACTTTTACGTTTAGAGCAAAGTAGTCTCCATTGTAGTGACGACGACCTCTATTTAGATTCCAGCTATCTGAAAAAAGAGAATCTACTCTTACTTCAAACTGTTCTAGTTTTTCAAGTAATTCTTTTTCCAACCAAAAATCTCCAAGTTTATCTGCATACAATGCAACTAGCGAATTATTATTAGTTTTTAAGTACTCTCTGCTAAAATTTTCAAATAGTTTAAGGTGCTTCATATTATTCAATTCGACCGTCATTTCCATCCATTGCATCATGCACTGAATTTAAGTTTTCCAATGAAATTGTTAATTGCGAATACATCCAAGATTCAAGCTGCTCTCCTTTCTCCATTCTTGCTCTAATCATATTAGCATAATCTGAAATTCTTTCAAGTTGACCTAGCGTCATCTCGTTTAATTCACCTAGTGTATCTCTTTCTCCACCCTTATGTATAAATTCCTCAAATAAAAGGACAACTGACTCGTTAACTGCTTGATAAGCTAGGGTTTTGGTTTTTTCCTTAACTGGAGTAGATTTAATTTGTGTAGTTTGACCCTGAGACACCTTAACTGCCAATTCTGTAACCTTGTCTCTAATCGCACAAATTTTTTGATAGTCCTGTTTAGTTAGTTGAATTGTCGATTCATTAATTGCGGACAGGTAATTTAAAAACTGGTCGATTTGCGACATGTTAAAGAGATATTTTTGCTGCAATAATTATCCCAAGCACTAATTTGCAATAAATCATTTGGAAATCGTAATACGTCATAATAATATCGTATTGCTTTTTATCCATTTTTATTACATTTGCACCAGAAGATAATTTATTAATGTTATTTATCAATTGGACAGTCTCCTTGAGCTGTGTTACGCCAATCAGACGCATCAAAATATCATTAAAAGTACTATAATTTAGGGTGGCACGATCGTCTGCAATTCTTTTAAGCCAGTGTTCGACCACAAGTACTGCATCCCTCTTCTTAATAATATCTCCAGATGGCAGGGCTTCATTTATAATATGAACAATGTCGTCCAGTTTAGTAATTAACTCTGCTCTTGCACTAAGCCAGTCCAATTCTCTGTCAAAAACTGAAATTGCAGTCTTTTGTTTTTCTCGAGTATAGACAAAGTTAATAACGAAAGGATTTGTGATAGAAGAAGGCGCCGAAGCAAACTCCCCATCTTCAGATTGTGGCCTTTTTATCTCCTCGGCCTCAATTTGAAAGTCCTGGAATGGAAAATTTCGCAAAAATGGATAATTTGCGTAAACTTTTGATAAGGTTCGGTCTTGTGCTACCAATGCCATGCTAATTTTTATTATTTATTAGTATTATACTAGTAGGTTAAACTAAGAACACCAACTGAGTAAAACACTTACGTATGCAAACAAAAGAACAATTAGACAAAGAGATTAAACGTCTTAATCTTGAGCAAAACGCTCTAAAAATCTTGATTAACTCGTTTTATGGAGCCTTCGGTAACAAATATTTTTATTTTCACGATACTGACATTGCTCAGTCGATCACACTTCAAGGCCAAGACCTTATTAAATTTTCAATTAAGGCCGTAAACCACTATTTTACAGAAAAATGGCATCTAGACACTGAATTACATGAAAAGCTTGGAATATCCAACTTAAAAATTAATCAAGTTAAAGAAGATGCTGCAATTTATACTGACACAGATTCATGTTATGTTAGTTTTCACCCAGCAATTAAATCAATTGAAGGTTTTTCTTTAACTGATACAGAAGCTCTTAAGTTTTGCTTAGCAATTAATCGTGAAAGGTTAAGTGGTTATTTTAGAGCAGCCTTTCAAAAATATGCAACTGCATTTAATACTGACAATCGTCAAGAATTTGAAATGGAAAATCTTTCACGAGCTGCAATTTGGTGTGCTAAAAAGAAATACGTACTTAAGGTAAGCTATGAAGATAATCCAGCTGAAGAATTAGCTGAAAAAGAAAGTCAAATCGTAAAAGGTCTTGAAAAAGTTCAATCGTCCTATCCAATCTGGGCAAGAGCTCATCTTGAAAAATTATATGATTTCTTTCTAGACCGTGGTTATAATTTAGATCTTGAAGGCGAGCTTATTCCTAAATTACAAGAGCTACGATCTGAAATGGAAACTCTTTCCCCTGATGATGTTTGCTTTTCATTCTCTGTTCGCACCTATGACAAATACGTTAAGAGTGAATCGCCTTTGCGTTTAGATAAAGGTGTTCCAATCTATACTCGAGCTGCCGCATATCATAATTTTCTCCTAAAAGAAACTGGTAATAAAAAATATAATCGAGTAATTAGTGGTAAAGTTAAGTTCTACTATGCAGCTCAAAACCAATACGATTTCGATATTTTTGCATTTTCGCCTGGAGTTTATCCAACTGAATTTGCAATTCCAATGGATAAAGATCAACAATTCTTTCGCCTAATTTGTGAACCTTTAAATAAACTATTACTTGCAATGGGATTACCTCAAATTAATCCACAATTACGTCGTGCAATTGAAGTAGTTAAACATAAACCTAAAAAGGGTCAAGAAATTCAAGATTTTCCTATTCATATTGTAGATTCTGAAACATTTGAAAGTTCTCCAGTTCCAGAATCACTACAAGAGTTTATTGCAAATCCAGAATTAGCAGTTCCTCCTCAATTAATGCCACAATATCTAAGTATTGTATCTCGATATGGTTTAAATACGGTGGTTGTACCTGAAGCTGAACTTACTAAATACATTGATAAAATTAAGAAAAAGAAAGCTTCTAAAGCAGTTGTTGTCGAAGAAGACGAGCTTGAAGAAGTAGAAGATTAATCTAGATGGAAATAAATGAGGTTTCAAAGTTTGTAAAGAGTGTCTTGAGCGCCAGGTTTCCTGGCATTCATGATAAGCAGACTATTGAAGAGAGCGATGATAAATTAAATTTCGCTTGTCCATTTTGTGGAGACTCTAAAGTTAAAGCTTCCAAAAAAAGAGGTCACCTCTATATGGAAACTAAAACCTATAAGTGTTTTAACGATGGTTGCATGGCATGGATGAGTCTTGCTGAATTTGTAGCCAGTCTAAGCAATCAATATGGAATTATCTCTTCACTATTTCTAGAAGAAAAGGACCTTGAGGTAAACTACAAGAAGACAACTGAAAATCACCTTGTCCGATTTTTAACCTCAAATCGTAAGGGCATGGTTTCAATTACCGATGTAATTAATCGTTTTTCGCTAAGGCGACTGGATCAAATTTCGGAAAATTCTGCTGCATTTAAGTTTGCTCAATCTAGAGGGCTAACTAAAGTCAAAAATTTTGGTGATATTATGTATGCAGATGCAATGGATAATAAAGTCTATATTTTTAATTTTGATCACCGTTCTGGTAAAATCTTAGGCCTTGCAACAAGAAGTTTAGATCCATTCACTGATCGAAAATACTTAATTAAATCTTATAACGAAGTTTCTAAAATCTTTACAAATAAAGATACTCCAGAAATTATTGATGATGCAAATTATCTTAATAACTATTTTAATATCTTAAATGTAGACTTTACTCAACCCTTAATGGTAACTGAAGGTCAAATTGACTCAATGTTTTTAAAAAATGGTTTAGCAACCTCTGGGGTTTCCAAGGCTAAATCTATTCTAAAAGCAATGGGTGCAGTTGATATTAAAATTATATTTGACCGAGATAAAGCAGGTAAAGATTCAATGTTAGCCTTTATTAAAGATGGTTATTCAGTATTTCTATGGAATAGTTTAATGGAAGAGTTAAAGAAAAAATTTCCAACTCAAATTATTAAATTGTCGAAAATTAAAGATATTAACGACTTATTTCTTTTCTTAAATAAACAGGACCCTTCACTTACAATTTCTCAATTTCAGGACTTAATAGGTAAGCACTTTAGCAATTCAGTATACGATATTGTTTATCTATAAATATTATATGAAGGATCCTAATCAAAAGAAAAATATCAAAACATTTCTTAAACCGAGAGTTGGTGGATCTGTTAAGCAAGGATATTTTAGACCACAAAACCCAGATCGCTATATGGGCGATCCAAGTCAAATTATCTATCGATCTAGCTGGGAATATAAGTTTCTAAAATGGTTAGATTCAAGCCCATCAGTTCTTAAGTATTCATCCGAACCATTTGGTATTCCATACTATAATCCAATGGATAAGCGGGGACATATTTACTATATTGACTTTTTTGTTAAATTGGCAGGAGCAAATGGAACTGAAGAAAACTGGTTAATTGAAATTAAACCAAACAAATATGTTTCACCTCCAACCAAACCAAAGCGAATGACTGATAAACAAACTGCAAGCTATGTCTATGCTGCAAAGCAGTTTATTATGAACCAGGCTAAATTTGAGGCCGCCAGGGACTATGCGGCGCAAAAGGGAATTAAGTTCGGTATTATTACCGAAAACTTCTTATTCAAAAGTTTGTAAAATATAAAGATGATCAAGCCAACATTTAGTGCACAAATAGAAGACTTTAGAAATAAAGGTGAAAGATTAGAAGATCCATTTTTTAGTGACCTTCAGCCTTTACCTGAATCTATTTTTATTCCAGGGCACGTTTATACATTTTTTGCTCAACCGGTAGACGATTCACAAATTCCAACTGCTGATCAATATCTTGATGCAAAGGAAATGGCTAAATATCAAATTAAAAGACCTTACTATGATCAGCGTCCAATAGGAATTTGTTTATCAAACAATATTGACTCTGTTACTATATTAAATCTTAAAGTAATGCCAATTGGGGCTACCCAGATCATTCTGAACATACTCTGGCAAACACTTAACAATATCATAAGTAAATCATATGATGATAAAGGTCAATTCATTGGGGACTCACGTAAGCTATACCAGCTTCCAGAATATGCTCCACTAATGGGATTTAATGCAAATCCATTTACCCTAGCTGACCTTTTTCAAAATGCGAGCGGAGGTAGATTTAACATTCGTTACGCAGTAAATAAATATCAAAAAGCAAATATTACAAACCCAACGCTTATTCCCTTTCATCTGGTACCCAGAGTTGCTCAAACCAATATTTTCGACGGTATTCAGACACGATCATTAAGCATGGAATCAGTAATATCACAATTTAACGCATAATTATGGCAGGATTTCTAGACAATATCGGCTTAGGAGGACTTAAATCAAGACTATCAGATTTAAGCCGAGTTGGTATGAAGTACGAGGATCTTTTAATTAAGAACTCACAATCAATAGGTTTTATTGAAAGTCAATTAATGCAAGCTCGAGGAAGTGCTTTACCTGGAGGTCAAACTGACTCTTTAGCAAGAGCAACTATGGCTATCTCAGATACAACCTCTGCTCTTAGAACTAAAGCTATTGCATTTTTCCAATTGGATTATGCAACAAAGCGCGAACGCCTTAGAGACCTTGCATCAAATGGTGAAATTGAATTTGTAATTGAATCTATTACAGATGACGTTATTGTATTTGATGAAGACAATCGGTTTGCATATCCAAATGACCTAGTTGGTGAAATGCTCTATAAAGGTAAAAACAAAGAGCAACGCCTTAAATACCAAGAAAAGGTTATTGAAAAATACAATGAAAACTTTGAGAAAATTTATAATGCTTGGGGTTTCAATGAGGGAATTTCTGCATGGCAATACTTCTATCAATGGTTAATTGAAGGTCACTTAGCTTTTGAAATTCTATATGATGATTTGCAAAATCCAAAGGAAATTATTGGATTTAAAGAAATTGATCCGTCTACTCTATATCCACAAATTAAAAAGGACGCTCTTGGAAAGATCTTTTTAGAATGGGCTCAAAAAGTTCCAGGCGAATCTAAAGTAAGAACCCTTACCGATTCACAGGTTCTATACTTGTCCTATTCAAACCATTTTAGAACAAAGCGTATTTCGTTTGTAGAAAGAATGGTTAGATCATTTAACCTAATGCGTGTTATTGAACACTCTAAAGTTATTTGGCATACAATGAATGCGCCAATTCGTTTAACAACTAAAGTGCCTATTGGAAGTAAGTCTCTAAATAAAGCAAAAGAAGATGTTAGAGAATTCGCAAACCAATTAAAAGAGGATATTTTCTTTGATACTAATACTGGAGAAATTCAAGTAGACGGCCGTCCTAATCTATTATTCTATAAGAACTACATTTTACCAGTTAATGACCAAAACCAAGCAATTGAAATTGCTCCATTGGAATATGCTGGTCCAAATATGTCAGGTTCTGAACTTCTTAACTATTTTAAAGAGAAGTTGAAAATGGACTCTAAGATTCCTTATTCAAGATGGGATTCAGCAAATGGCGCAGGTCAATATACAATGAATGCTGAAGGTATTCGTAGAGAAGAGATTCGCTATAATAAGTTTATAACCCGCCTTCGTTCAGCATTTAAAGAATTATTAACTAAGCCATTATATCTTCAAATGTGTCTTGATTTTAAAGACTTAAAAGATGATTATCGTTTTAAAAATGCGGTTGGTATTAATTGGCATGATGATAACGTATTTGAAGAAATTAAGCAACAGGATCTACTTAACAAGCGTCTTGCTACACTTAATGCTCTTAAAGGAGTGGTTGACGATGAAGGTAAACCATATTTCTCTACTGAATACTTGGTTAAAGAGTATTTAAGAATGAGTGATGAAGATCTTCAGAAAAACAAAGATTATATGAATCAAACTCCAACTGGTGAGGGTGAAGCTGGCGAAGCTGCTGCACCAGGAGCTGCCCCTGAAGCAGGTTCTGCACCAGAAGGTGGAGCTGGAGCCGAAGCTGCAGCTGGAAAAGAAACCGCTTCTGAATTAGGCGCACCAGGTGCTCTATAATTAAATCGTACTTTACTACATAAAAAAAGCCGCTAATGCGGCTTTTTCTTTTATATTAAATCAATTATTGATATGCAATAACAAATCTGGCTTTATCATCAACATTTAATAATAGGTGAATCGCATCTCTATGCTGATCAATTCCATCTGGTACAAGATAGCCTTTAACATCCCAATTTCGGTTTTTTAATAGGGAACAGTATTGTTTTAGTTGATATCTTACTCCAATTTCCAATCCAGCCAAATCAACTGAGTCTGAAAAATCAAATAAAAATGAATCTTCATCTACTCCATATGTAGCATCCCCAAGCACTGATCTGGTTGGAGTTAACAGGGTCATTTTAATTTGAGCAAGTAGAGCCTGAAATTCTTCTCTTTCAATAAAAGAAAGTTCATCATAACCAGGATCGCTTTCACGCTTTAAGTAGATATCTGTAATCATATTAGAATCTCATTGTGTACATCCAACCCGCAGAGTTTTCTCCTTTAATTGCTTCTAAAACGGCTGTCATTTCAGTATCGGCTTTGGTTACTAGGTTAGTGTAGTTTATTTTAACATCTCCAGGTAAAACATAATCAAATGTAGTAATCATTTCCCCAAGACGCTGTTTAGATTTTGCTCTACAATATCTTTGAAACATTTCATCTTCATAGAGATTAGATGCATCAATTTTTTTAGCAACTTCTAAAACTGCTCCTCTTTTTGGAGTTCTTCCTAGGATAGTTATTTGCTTAGTGTTTTTATTATAATCATATGCAATTGTGTCTAACAGAAAGGCTCTAGTTAAATCCAGAAAAGAAAACATTACTGTTCTATACATTAAGGATTCTCCAACAAATGGAGTCAAGAACATTTCAGCTCCAACAAACTTGTTTTCACCAAAGTCTCTATCCATAGTTGAAAAGACTGAAGCTCCAGTTGGTTCAACTGCTTTATGTACAAACTGTACGCATTCAGGTAGGGTAATTGTGCGGCTTGATTTAAATTGTGCAGCACTAAATACATCAATTGGAATGTGCAAATACGCTTTATCTAGAGCATATTGCCAATTATCATAGAAGAAAACCTCAGCATTCTTTATAACCCTTTCTACTTCTTTAGTAGGAAGCTGATAGGGAAGGGATCCCGAGAAAGTTACTTCATCAATAATGTCTGATATTAATTCTTGTCTAGTCACGCGATTTGCGTTATTTTAATTAGGCAGTTGGTGCCTGTGCAGCAGCAAGTTTAGCAGCTTCTGCTTTCTTTTTGTCTTCTTCCATTTTGGCTTTATTTGCTTCAGCAATTTTTAGTTTAATTGCGTCCAACTCCTTTTGTGCATCTAATACCTTTTGCATAGCAGTTGCCTCTTGTTGATTTAGCGCAACTAAATCTGCTGCAGCATCTTCATTTAATCCAAAATAGTTTTGAAATGACTTAATCATTTTAAATAGATTCTTTTTGTTATTTATCGGAAATATAGTCCGAAAAACTCTTTATTCGAGTTGTTCCAGAACCAGGATTTGCTCCAAGATCCTGTCTGCCGCCTTTATACATACCCCATTGTGCGGGTACTCTCATGGTTCCAGCAACTCTTTGTGGAGCTCTTTCTGGTGGCATATCGTCCATATCTGGATTACTTTTCTTGCGGTCTCTGGGTAACTCTGGGGTTAGCAGGTCCTCTTCAATCTTTCCGCCTAATATCATCCATACCTTTTTAGGATCCTTTCCTTCAGGGATCCCCTGTGCAAAACTATCAAAATCTTGAGCTAACCAAAACTCTCTCATTAGGGTTCCAGATACTCCATCGTCATCTCCCTCTGCTCCAGAGTTTCCACCAAATTCTGGTCTTTCGGTAGTAATTCGATTAATTTTAGAAATAGAACCTCTCCACTTCTCCATGGCAGCCCATCTAGGCATGTCCTTTTCTGTTGCATAGAGATTTACTACTGTGTTTGGGGCAAATTGAGTTTGACCTAGAGCTTCAACAAACTCGTATCCACTTCTAACTGGGGTAACCTCAGCTAAGTGTAATTCGACATTATCAAAATCTTCTAAATAGTAATCAAGTATTTCCATTGCAGCTTGACCAGTAATTCCAGCCATTTCTGTTTTAGAAACAAATACATGAACTTCGTCATTTTCTTCTGCAATTTTTGCAATTGCTTCATAGTGACCAGTGTGAGGTGGTTTAAATTTACCACTAAATATACCTATAGTTTTAATATCTAGTTTTGGAACTTGGGTACGACCAATTTTTCTGGTCTTCATTGTAATTTCGCTAAACTCATTCTCTAAACTTTTTGCAAGTTCCAGATTTTTACGGTCATCATCATAGAATGTAAAATGTCTGAATCCCTTTGCAATAAGCTTTCTGAAAGCTTCTTTCTTCTTTTCTGCAATAGATCCATCGAATCCAAATTCTGGATCGCTTACTGCATAAATTAATTTAGGGTGAATATCAATACCATGGGACAATAGGAATTCTCTGACTAATTTCTTATTATCTCTAGCTGTAATAATCCCGACAGCAGTCCCGGATTCATACGAAGTACGCAATATATTAAGTACCCATTCAACCAATCGACCAGCTTTTAAAATATTAGCATCATTAAATTGGTTATAGTCAACCTCGTGGTGAGGCTCCTTTTCGTATTCATTAAATTCTTGTGGAGTAAGATCAAAGGTCTTGCCAGTTAAGGCATCCTTAACTATAATCTTTGCATTAGTGACAACTAGTGTATCATCTAAGTCGAATATAATAATTGAATTATCTTTAGAAAATGCCATTTCGTTTACTCTTTGCACTGGCCTACTATTTTTTGTTATTTATTTGGCCAGTTATTCAATGTAAATATACTAATTCTGGACTAATAAAAGCAAAAAACGCAAAGCTTCGAGGCCTTGCGTTTTTCGATCAGGTTCTTCCAACTGGTAGATCTGTTTAAATTGTATCTTTTATCGATCTAACTGCAGATTCATATTCTTCAACAGTTATTCCAATTTCAGCAGCTTGTTGCTGTGGAGACATTGTTAAAGATCTTTTTTGATTTTCTGGGTTAGATAACCATTGTGAAACTTTTGCAATAACTAAATCTGCCTCTTCCGATTCATACATACCTTGATTACTTGACCAGCCAGATCCGCACTCCATTAAGCCATTTCTATAACAGCCAATTGCTTCTTTAACATAGTCATTGTACTCTATATCCGAATCATCATTATGGATTTCTAAAGCTTCGCTACAAAGTTTTTCACAAACTTCTTTTACCATTTCGCAAGTTGATTCATAACAAGCAGATTCATTATTCCAACCTTCGTTAACGGTCATACCATCATCAACCATTTCATACATACATTTTTCCATATATGCACAAGCTTCATTAATATAACCTTCAAATTGGTGTTCTGGATCTTCATCCGCTTCATACATTGAAGCATCTGAACAAGTAGATTCACAAATTGATTCAATTAAGTGGTGAGCAGCTTCAGATATCATCATTTTCTTACCATCATGGCAAGTATGACCTTCATTTCTTGGTCCAAACATTTCTGGCTCTTCGCCATCTCCCTCTTCTTCCCAATATTCAGCTTCACAGTGTTCTCCACAGTCTGAGCAAATATCGCCCATCATAACTGGAGCACCACAGCAATTTGAACTAGCACCATGCTCATAAGCATCGCGTGGATCCCATGATTCATTTACTTTTGCTGCATCATATACAGATTTTAACCAAGCTTCTAGTTCTGCATTATCACCAGAATTTAAGTTACTGTATTCTTTTTTAAAGGATCTAACAAAACTCTTGAAAGTTTTAGATTCCTTTGCTAAAATATCAATTTCTGACATTGCGCCTTCTTTGATAGCAGTAGTCTTTTTCTTATTAATAGCAGCAGTTTTAAATGCTTTGTAATCTTCAAAGTCATTATCACCGTCACCGTCTTTATCATATTTAGGATTGTATTTCTTCTTTTCAGTTAAGAAATCTGCAAATCTTAATACTTTATTTTCGGCAATTTGAGGTTCTTGGCCACAAGTTTCACAGTCTTCTGTTACTTCTGGATTTCTGCCAGTTTCTCCATCAAACTGCTCATCTTCTGAGTAGTAGTTCGGCTTCTTTAAGAAAGAAGGTAGGTCTTTATTAGAAAATTTTCCCATTTTAAATAGTTATTTCAGGGTTATTTATCTAGACCTGTCCTCTATACTTGACTCTTTTAGTCCATTGCCGTCCTCTGATGCAGTAATCTTGACATGACCATTATCCTTTAGTTTGCCATCTATCCAAAGTTCAGCTAGGAGGTCTTCGATATGATTTTGAACCATTCTTTTAATAGGACGCGCTCCATATTTCTCATCATAGCCATGCTCAATAATAAAATCTTTAGCAGATTGGTCTAATTCAAATGTATAACCATTTTCAAGTGATCTTGCTAACAAATCTTTAATTTCAATCTCTAAAATTTGACCAATTTCAGCTTTTTCTAGAGAATCAAAGATAATAATATCATCTACTCGGTTTAGGAACTCCGGTTGGAACTTATTTTTAAGAGCTTTGTCTAAAATACTCTTGGCAAGTGCCTTTTCCTTTTCAATATTATTTGCAGTAGCAAATCCAATACCAACCCCACGATCCTGCATGTCCTTTACACCAACATTAGACGTCATAATAATAACTGTATTTCTAAAGTTGATTCTTCGGCCTCTTCCATCAACTGCATAACCTTCATCAAGGATTTGAAGTAGATTATTGAAAATATCTGGGTGGGCTTTTTCAATTTCGTCCAATAGAACTACTGAGTATGGCTTTCTGCGAACTTTTTCAGTTAATTGACCGCCTTCTTCATAACCAACATATCCCGGAGGCGCTCCCATCATTTTAGAAGCTGTAAATTTCTCTCCATATTCATTCATATCTACCCTGATAATATTTTCTTCAGAATCAAACATTTCTTGGGCTAGGGCTTTTGCTAATTCAGTCTTTCCAACTCCAGTTGGGCCTAAAAACATAAAGGTTCCAATTGGTTTTTTACGAGAGGCAATATTTGCGCGGCTACGTTTAATTGCTCTAGCTAATTTTTTAATTGCCTCTTCTTGACCAATAACCCTTTTAGTTAAGTCTGCTTCAAGCGATGCAATTTTCTCTAGATCCGTTTGGGTAAGCTTTGATACTGGAATTCCAGTCATGGTTGCAACAACCTCTGCAATTTTACGATCATCTACTTCAAGACGATTGTCTTTTAAGGTTTTTTCCCACTCAACTTTAGCTTCGTCAATTTTAGCAAGTTGATCTCGCTCGGCATCTCTTAGTTTTGCAGCGGCTTCATATTTTTGAGCCTCAACCGCACTGCGTTTATTTTTTGAAATTTCTCCAAGCTCTTCTTCCAATTCTCTAATCTTTTGTGGAACTACAATTCCATCAATATGGACATTTGCTCCAGCTTCGTCCAATAGGTCAATTGCTTTATCTGGAAAAAATCGTTCAGTTAAGTATCGATCTGCAAGTTTTACACAGGCATCGAGCGCAGATGCACTATAGTTTACAGAGTGGTGGTTTTCATAGTATTCTTTAATATTTTCAAGAATTTGACGGGTTTGATCTGGAGTCGATTGCTCAACCATTACTTGTTGGAATCGACGGTTTAGTGCTCCATCCTTTTCAATCGATTCTCTATACTCGTCTAGTGTAGTTGCACCAATACATTGAATTTCTCCACGAGAAAGCGCAGGTTTAAGAATATTTGCGGCATCTAAGGAACCGCTGGCTGAACCTGCTCCAACCATCGTATGAATTTCATCAATGAATAGGATAATATTTGGATTAGCACTTACTTCATTGATAATTGCCTCCATTCGTTCTTCAAATTGACCACGATATTTAGTACCCGCAACAAGAGAACTAATTTCAAGAGCAATAATCTTTTTATCAAAAAGAACTCTAGGACAAGTCTTATCAACAATCATTTTTGCAATACCCTCAACAATTGCAGTTTTACCAACACCAGGTTCTCCAATAAGGATCGGGTTATTCTTTTTACGTCTAGATAGGATCTGACTGCATCTTTTAACTTCAGCGAGTCGACCAATTACTGGATCCATTTTGCCCTCTAGTGCAAGTTGAGTAAGGTCTTTTCCAAAATTATCTAGGACTGGGGTTCGCGCATCTCTTTTTGACATATATTATCGGTTTCTATTTGTATTTTTAAGCATTTTATTTTCTAAACTTGCAACAGCTTGTTCTAGTGTAGATTTGGAATTTTCCAACATTTTTCTCTCCATTTGTCGACGACGACTCTCAATCATTCTATCAAATCTGTCTATCAAATAGTCAAATACATTTTGAGAAATTGCAATCTCATAATAATA
>JACCDK010827632.1_pt1 | contig 22866 bp, 21 predicted proteins | sample 7445871 | NCBI WGS metagenome assembly JACCDK01 (sample SAMN15323436, study PRJNA562643) | freshwater metagenome | isolation source: river surface water | place: USA:Blue River Watershed | collected 2017-08-15 | reverse complement strand
CAAATCAGCTAGTAGTATTATTATCTGATATATATAGCCAAACCTTTATAAAATGGCTTGTAGCTTTGCAACCATATAATCCTCATTTGTATCAATAGATGGCAACACTCTGACAAATAGTCAAAAACTCTTCAAAGGTGCTAATATTAATGCTTTGCGCAAGGTTGCTAGATGGAATAATGACGTCATTACCAACTATCCCAAGCTACTTTTTTAATGCGGTCGCCCTGCAAATCATCAAAATAAATTGTAGCAATGCCGATTGATTTACAAGAATTAAGTATACAAATCGGTATTTTAGTGATATAATACGTCCAGATTTCTTATTTTTATTAAGATTTAATATCAATCATTTAAACGCAAGGTTTTTAAAATGTTATCTAATTACTCAAATCATATTTCTAGGCTTATTGTGATTGCAACAGCAGCATACATTTATAATCGTGTAAAGCGTGAGGAGTTTTTGACCAACATGGGAGTCATTGCTTCTATGCATGCTGTTACGATTGCTTGGCCTAGATTCTATCCTAGCTTCTGTCCTAATACATCTTCAGAAATGACTTGGGACACAGCAATATTGAATAACCTTAAACACCCTTCATCTCTAGCAGTAAATTTTATCAAATGCTGTGTAAATTCATTGAATCTCTCGCAAAAGATTGCAGCATTTATCACGAGAACAGCACTTTGTGCTGTGGGCCAATATGGAATAAGCTGTATACTGAATCAAAATAATCATCCATCATCCTATATACGTTTGGCTGAGGTTTTAGTATCACAAACTATTTTAAATACAGCCTTGGCTCTTGTGACAAACAACTGTGCAAGTTATGCTGCGACAATGTTTGAAAAATAGTAAGTAGTGTGTAAGATAAAATATATAGCATAGTTGATATATCGCCATAGTGTTTAAACAGCATATCAATTACCTTTTGCTTTTTACCTCATCATAAGCTAATATATGGTAGTTATAATTTTCAAGGGTTGTTATGGATAATTTACTTACTTCATTATATATTGCAGATGCTATAAACAAGCTCAAGGCAAGGGATATATCTGCTGTTGAGTTAATGCAAGAACATCTTGATAGAGCACAAAAATTATCATCGTTAAATGCATTTACACAAGTCCTGCATGATTATGGAATGAACAAGGCTATGGAGTCTGATAAAAGATATAGTGATGGCGTGCCATTGCCATTAGACGGCATACCTGTTGCTGTAAAAGATCTTTTCTGTACCAAAGGATTTGAATCCTCAGCCTGTTCTAATATGCTGAAAGGCTTTACTCCGCCTTATGAATCTGGCATAACTGAAGCATTGTTTTCAGATGGTGCAATTATGCATGCAAAGACAAATATGGATGAATTTGCAATGGGGTCTGCAAATCTCACAAGCGCATATGGCAATGTGATTAATCCACACAAAAGAGATGGGGATGATGCCGTAGATCTTGTTCCAGGTGGATCTTCAGGTGGATCAGCTGCATGCGTTTCTGGTATGCTTGCAATGGCAGCTCTTGGCAGCGATACTGGTGGCTCTATAAGGCAACCTGCAGCATTTACAGGTACTGTAGGTGTTAAACCAACCTATGGTGCGTGTTCGCGTTATGGCATGATTGCATTTTCAAGCTCTCTGGATCAAGGTGGTGTTTTTGCAAGAAGTGTTGAAGATTCTGCCATCGTACTTGAATCAATTGTAAAATACGATCAAAGAGATTCTACATCGTACCAGCATCCAAATAAAAACTTCATTCATTCTTGTAGAGAGCAAAGTTTAAAAGGTATGAAAATTGCAGTACCATTAGAATACAATATAAGCGGTATATCAGAAGATATAGATTTAATGTGGAAAAATGGTGTAAACTGGCTAAAAGAACAGGGGGCAGAAGTAATTGATATCAGTCTGCCTCATACTAAATACGCACTCCCTACATACTATATCGTCGCATCAGCAGAGGCATCTTCTAATTTATCAAGATATGATGGAGTAAGATTTGGCAATAGGGTGTTTGAAGATGGAATGAATTTACAAGATATGTACAAAGCCACAAGAACTGCAGGGTTTGGAGCCGAAGTAAAAAGGCGCATAATGATTGGCACTTATGTTTTATCTGCTGGTTGTTATGATGAATATTATCTCAGAGCACAAAAAGTCAGAAGGTTAATATCAGAAGATTTTATAAATGCATTTTCTAAAGTGGATGCCATTTTAACACCATCTGCCCCATCTGAAGCATTTGCAATTGGTCAGAAAATAGATGACCCTGTGACAATGTATTTAAATGATGTGTTTACCGTTCCTGCAAGTTTAGCAGGGTTACCATGCATATCAGTGCCATGCGCCTTTTCCCAAAAGTATAAACTACCTTTGGGATTGCAGGTTATAGCTAAGCGTTTTGATGAAAACAAGATGTTTACAATAGCTGCTGCCTTAGAGAGGGGCGCGAATATAAAATCGGAATTAATCAAAAAAATAATATAATCTGAGGTTTTTATGAATACAAGGATGGAAACTGATACATTTGGCAAAATAGAGGTTTTAAATAGCGTTTATTGGGGGGCGCAAACACAAAGATCTATTGAGAATTTTAAAATTGGCACTGAAACAATGCCTCAGCCCTTAATTAAAGCATTGGCACAAATTAAAAAAGCTGCAGCTACCGTTAATTACAATAAAAATAAGCTGAGCAAACAGGTATATGATGCAATAAACAATGCTGCTGATATGGTGATTGCTGGGCATTATGATAATAATTTTCCACTTGTTATATGGCAAACCGGTTCTGGAACGCAAACTAATATGAATGTCAATGAAGTTATATCCAACCTTAGTATTGAGATCTTAGGAGGCAAGATTGGATCTAAATCCCCTGTGCATCCAAATGATCATGTGAATATGGGGCAATCTTCAAACGATACATTTCCAAGCGCTATGAATATTGCGGCTGTGTGTCAGATAAAAGAGCTTTTAATACCAGCTTTAGAGCATTTACACTTGCATTTGATAAAAAAGCAGAAGGAATTTGCAGATATCATTAAAATAGGCAGAACTCATACGCAAGATGCAACACCTATTACATTGGGGCAAGAGTTTTCTGGTTATTGCACGCAAATACAGTATGGTATCAACAGAATTGAGCGAGCATTACCATCTTTATTGCAGCTAGCACAAGGTGGTACAGCTGTAGGCACTGGTATTAATGCAGACAAAGATTTTGGTGAGTTAATTGCAAGTGAAATCTCAAAATATACCACTTATCATTTCATCACTGCGGTGAACAAATTTGAAGCTCTCGCTGCAAATGATGCAATTGTTGAAATGAGCGGCGCTTTAAATGTTGTAGCTGTAAGTTTAATGAAAATAGCAAACGACATAAGGTTTTTAGCCTCTGGCCCAAGGAGCGGGCTTGGCGAGCTTATACTGCCTGAAAACGAGCCTGGCTCATCTATTATGCCTGGTAAAGTGAACCCCACTCAATGTGAGGCAATCACTATGGTGTGCACTCAAGTGATGGGCAATCATACTACAATCTCTATTGCCGGCTCTAATGGACATTTTGAGTTGAATGTTTTTAAGCCTGTGATGATATATAATTTATTGCAATCCATAAGATTGATATCAGATGCATGTATGAGTTTTGCTGATAATTGCGTTGTTGGAATTAAAGCTAATAAGACAAGAATTAATGAATTAATGCAGAGTTCTTTAATGTTAGTGACTGCACTAAATCCACACATAGGATATGATAAGGCTGCGCAAATTGCCAAACATGCACATAAAAATGGCATATCTTTAAAAGAAGCGGCTATAAGTTTAGGTTTGTTAACTGAGCAAGAGTTTGATTTATGGGTGAAGCCACAAGATATGGTATAGTTTATGATTGATGCTGAAACTATTGCAAGACTCAGGATATTAAGGGGTATAAATGTTGGATCTGTAACATTTAAAAAAATCATAGAAATTTTTGGCAACGCTCTGAATGCTATAAATAATTTGCATATTTTTGATAAAAAAGCGATAAATTTGGTTGAAGAGCATGTGATACGACAAGAAATTGAGCGCACTTATGAATATGGCGCTGAAATTGTTTGCTGGGATAATAAGTCATACCCTCTGAATTTGCGTTCAATATATGAGGGGCCTCCAATTATAATTGCAAAAGGTAATCTAGATCTTTTGAATGCAAGTAATATGATTGCTGTTGTTGGCTCTAGAAATGCTTCTGCTCATGGCATTAACTTAACCAAAAGATGGTGTTCTGATATTATTGGCAACAATGGTGTCATAGTCTCTGGTTTGGCACGTGGGATAGATACTGCAGCCCATTTAGCCGATGTGTCTAAGACGATAGCAGTCATAGCATCTGGAATTGATGTGTGCTATCCTAAGGATAATATTGGGGTTAAATTAGATATTGAAGATAAAGGCGGTTTAGTGATTACAGAATATGCTTTTTCATCAGAGCCTATTGCACAAAAATTCCCTCAACGTAACAGGGTTATTGCAGGATTAAGCCATGCAACAGTGGTAATGGAGGCATCATTAAAATCAGGTTCATTGATAACTGCCGGATATGCCAGTAAATATAAGAAGCCACTTTTTGCTGTTCCAGGGTCACCAGCTGATAAGCGTTATGAGGGTTGCAATAGTATTATTAAAAGTGGTGAAGCAAGACTTATCACAAGTGTGGATCAGATATTTGATGCTTTAAACTCTGACAATCAATACAACTATCTTTCAGAAGAAAATATACCACATATGAAAATAACATCAAATTTCATACCCAGCAAAAATGTGTTGGATAAGTATAGAGATACTGTGTATAACGCGATTAGTTTCGTACCAATTTCTATTGATGAGATTGTGGCACATACTGGCATAGATTATGATATAATAAATGTCTTAATACTTGAAATGGAATTGCTAGGCACAATTGAAAGACTATATGGTAACTATATAGTCAAAGTATAGAGGCTTGGAATTGGTATTAGACACAATTTTTTGTACTGTCCTTAATTTTGTTGCAAAATGTATAGATGCTTTGTATAAAATGATATATGAAAAAAATTCTATGGTATTTTATGGATCATAATTCTTGGCACGCCACTACTATATTATGTGTAAAAAAGGGTGGTAAAACTGTCATTGCAGGCGATGGACAAGTTAGTTTAGGACACTGCGTTATTAAGTCTACTGCCAATAAACTCAGAGAGCTTTCTTCTGGCCAGGTAATAGCTGGGTTTGCTGGTTCTACAGCTGATGCATTCACTTTATTTGAACGCCTTGAGTCAAAGCTTGAAAAGCATACCAATCAGCTTCTTAGGGCTGCTGTAGAGCTTGCTAAAGACTGGCGTACTGATAAGTATCTAAGAAAGCTTGAAGCCATGATGATTGTGGCCAATAAGGATATTGTGTTAGTTATTACTGGTAATGGGGATGTTTTGGAGCCAGAAAATGGAGTGGCTGCAATTGGTTCAGGCGGTAATTACGCGTTATCAGCTGCTAGAGCGTTGATTGATAATGAGGCATTAAGTGCAAGAGAAATTGTTGAAAAAGCTATGAATATAGCATCAGAAATTTGTGTTTATACAAATAATAACATTAAAATTAAAGAAATAGGATGATTTTATGGTTTGGGATTTGCATAAAGAGCTAAGAGTTAATCAAGCTGGTGAATATGGTGCAAAAAGAATATATGAGGGGCAGCTTTCTGTGCTAACAAAGAATGAAGATATTGCCCAAATGCTGAAGCAGGAATTAAAACATTTGCAATACTTTGATGAGCAATTAAGAAAGAATAGAATCAGGCCAACATTACTGCAACCATTGTGGCATGTAGGTGGCTTTGTAATGGGTAAGGTCACTGCAATGATGGGGGAAAAGGCTGCTATGGCATGTACGGTAGCAGTTGAAGATGTGATTAGCCAGCATTATCAAGAGCAAATCTCAGCGCTAGAATCTTTAGATGGAGTTGAAGAATTAAGAAGCAAGATCACACAATTTCGTAATGAGGAAATAGAGCACCATGATCATGGTATATTAAAAGGTGCTGAGGATGCTTTAGGATATCGCGCTTTGAGGACAGTGATATCTGGCATCACGAGGGGCGCAATATTTTTATCAAAAAGATTGTGAAAAATATGACATGTGAATGTAACGGTGAAAATTATCACTTGAATTATATAAATTTAGAGTATTTTGGTGATTTTGGAATTATTTTTAATTTTTTTGTGATGGCGTTTTTAGGTGGATTTACGCACTGTATATTCATGTGTGGTCCATTTATCTCCGCTATAAGTCAGATGCGGTTAATGGGAATTGATGCAACTTTAATGTCGCAGAGGAAAAAAATTATTGCTATTCTATCTCTTCCTTATTATTTTGGGAAAACTGTTAGTTATATGGTGATATCAGTTTGTGCATATTATGTAGTCAATGTATTTTCAGAGATTGTGATTTTGCGATATATTGGTTTTATTGTGATGGTGATTGCAGCTTTTCTATTTTTTATTATGGGCGTGAATGGTGCAACGCATATTGGCGTAAACATGAGGTTTTTGAACAGAGCATTAGAATTGGTATTGCAAAAAATTTCAATCAAAGGTCAGTTTGGTATTAAAGGATTTATCACTGGTATGATACTGGGATATATACCTTGTGGTATGGTTTTGGCAGCTGTTGTGCAAGCTGTGAGCATTGCAAGCAACTTTGGAGTTTTGCTGATATATATGCTTGCATTTGGTCTTGGAACTGTCCCGGCGCTCATGATGATTGCTTTTTTTGGTGACATTGGTAGTGCCACATTGCCGAAAAAAATTTTTGTTTTATTGTATAGTATTGTGATGATATATAATGGGTTGATGCTAATGAACTATGCATTTGAAGTGTTTTTATTATAAAATATCTTTACAAATCTTTTAATATAATGTTTGATATGTGTTGATTTATCAAGAAATTATAAGGCAGTTGTATGAAATCATTACCAAATGTATTGACAATTATTAGAATGGTTATGATACCAATGCTGTTAGCAGCATTGTGCTTTTTTAATTCTTGGCTAACGGTTTTATTGTTAGCTGTTGCGTTGCTTACCGATTTTTTTGACGGCCTTTTAGCCAGATCACTTCATGCGCAAAGCAGTTTTGGAAGAATTATTGATCCTATTGCAGATAAGCTGCTAATTACATCATTGCTTGTAATGTTGGTGTATCTTGGCAAAGCACCAGTTATTGCATCATTACTTATAATATGTAGAGAAATACTCGTTTCGGGATTGAGAGAATATTTATCTGAATTTAAAATAAGCATCCCAGTTACAAAGATAGCAAAGTTAAAAACTACATTGCAATTCATTGCGATATTCCTTCTAATACTTGGCAATGAAAATGGTTCTGATTACTTCTTGAAGACCACTTATTACATAGGAGAGATATCATTATGGATTGCTGCATTGCTCACTATAATGACTGGGTATACTTACCTTAAAGAAGGTTTTGCTAAAATTCAAAGGTAAGCTCGCATGTATAATCTTTTGCCAAGGAATTGCAGTGGTATGAATATTGGTGTGTTAGGCGGTTCTTTTAATCCTCCGCATACAGGACATTTGTATATAGCACTAGAGGCTATTAAGAGGATGGATTTAGACATCATCATTTGGTGCGTGACACCATCTAATCCACTCAAAGCAGGCAACGCATCTTTATCATTAGAGCAAAGATTAGCTTTATGTAAGGATATGTGCAAAGATCATCCTAGAATTATTGTGGTAGATTATGAAAGGCATCTACCAAACAACTATACAATTACTCTAATTTTAAGGATAAAACAGTTGTATAAAAATGCAAATCTTTATTATATTATGGGAGCAGATAATATAATACGATTGCATCTATGGAAAAGATGGCATGAAATTGTGAAAAATACCAAAATTATTATATTGGATAGAAATTCTGATCATAAAATGTTGTTAAGCAGTAAATTTTATCATTTTTACAAAGATCAATATAATAAACGATGGTTTTTCTTGAAAATCAGAAAAAACCCATTATCATCTACTTATATACGAAGCTGTCTTAATGGATTGCATAGCTATTAGAATGCTTCCAAAAATTCTACTATAGTATTGTCAGTTGGAGTGTGAGATAGGTGCAATGTACAAGTTTGCAACAGTCCCAAGATACATTTGTTGACTATTAGTCACAACGGGTATAGAATACTAATACTATTTATTCTCTTAATTGCTTGTAATAAAATATGGAATATCTTTTGCTAGCAATGGTCGCTCTGAGCAGCATTATAGTGGCAGGAATGCTGTTTTTAAAATACCTGGCAATCAAATATAATAATGCTATGCAAAAGCGCCGCATGAATGCTATAGATCAAGAATCTCCCTATAGAAAGGCTAAGAGAAATGCTTTGCCAAAACTCACTGATGATTTTAGGTCCAAAGATAGAGGGTTAGAAAAGATAAGGCAAGAAAGAGAATATGGTGCAGTAGAAAAATATAACACAAATGAGGTCCAAGATCTTGATTCCAAAGAAATAGTCGGTATTGCAGAGCCTGTTGGCAGATGGACTAAGTTTGTAACTCAACAAAAGATGGGTTGGTTAATCGCTATGCAGGGCTTAAAAGGCAAGGGAACATTTTGGCAAAACATCATCAAAGCGCAAGCATCATCGTCCAGAGGTCACAGCAAAGGCAGATAGCGTTTTGTCATCATATTCACCGCCATTAAGTTTATCTATTTCACTATCTATACAATGTGCTTTCTACATCTCTATAACCTAGATTTCTCGCTATATCTAGAGGTTTCTGTTTATATTCGTTTGGAATCTCTAAATATTTTTGAGCATCTTTTGTGGATATGTTAGAAAAAAAAGAGTTTAACATCTCAATATTCCTTGTTTTGACAGCAAATGTAAATGCTGTTTCACCAATTGCACTGCTATAATACCTATCATCTAATGGGAATTCCAATAAATGATATGGCTGCGCTGGAATTAGAATAGTAGTTAATAAACGCTCTTTCTCACTACAATTGCCCAGCCCTATATTTATTGCGCATATATTTCCATCAAATATACCTTTTTTAAATACCACTTGTGATATATCATTTACATAATCTAATCTTCCATCTTTTTTTACAATATTAAACCATTTTTCTACTACATTAATGGAAATTTTTATCCTTGGATGAGTTAAAAATAAAGTGATCATACTGCAATTGCCCTGGCTTAATGCCGTTATCAAAGGACTCATACGTGCTTTGGAGTGACTATTGAAATCCACCATTGGGTTTTCTAGCAACACTTTTACTGCATCAAGACGATTATATATCACTGCAGCATGCAACGGTGTGATATTCTTATACCTCAAGTTTATACGGACTCTATCATCTTGGAGTAAAAGCTTTACTATCTCAGCATGACCTTTTTCCGCTGCAATATAAAAAGCTGTCTTTCCATCACTATTAAAAACGTTAGGATCTACTCTACCATCTCTCAGCAAAAGCTTCATCATTTTAGTATGCCCACCTTCTGCTGCATGATATAAAATTGGTTCACATCCTTTATTATGATAAGGAATCTCTACTCTACCATCTCTCAGCAAAAGCGCTAATATTTCAGTACGACCGTTTTCTGCTGCAAGATGCAAAGCTCTGCGGTGAAATCTATCACAAAGGTTTGGATCCAGTCTCACATCATCTAACAAAAGCTTTACTATTTTAATATGCCCCTCTTTTACTGCAACATGCAAAGCTGTATCGCCCCCATCAACAGAATAACTATTAAGATATAATCTTTCATCTTTAAGCAAAATATCTACTATTTTAGTACGACCGTTTTCTGCTGCAATATATAAAGCTGTTTTACCATCCCAATCAGTCACGTTAGGTTTTACTTTTTTATCTTGGAGCAAAAGCTTTACTATTTTACTATGCCCATTTCTTGCTGCAACATGCAAAGCTCTGTTGCCATCTCTATCAATCACGTTAAGATCTAATCCTTCATCTTTGAGCAAGCTTTTTACTCTTGCAACATCATTTGCTTCAATTGCACCAAATAAATCGGTCATCATATTTACCTTGTATAAAATGAATAATTTGCAAAATATACACTAAAAGCACCCTAAAATCAACAATAATGCTGCAAATATTATTTTTTAGATCAAAATTGCTACTCTGCAATCAATAGATTTCTTTCCGCAATTTGCTTCATAAATGAAAAAGCATGGTCATCAAGCAAGAATAACAAATGCTTGTGGTGATCCCGGGGAGATTCGAACTCCCGACCCACTGATTAAAAGTCAGATGCTCTACCAACTGAGCTACAGGATCTCATAAAGAACTTTGCCATGCTTTAATGCAAGGGCAATAATAATAGCATTTTAGCAATATTTAATCTGAAGTGCAAGAACTTTTTTATAATCACATTGCATTTTTATCATTATTTACCCAACCCAAACTCTCTTTCATTATATAGCTTTATGATAATATTTGCAATATTTCGAGAATTATACTGATTAACCGCAATTTTACATAAATTTTTCGCCATCCTCTTGATTTCTGCATTATTTTTTATTAAGTAAAGCATAGCCTCTGCCAATTCTTTGCTGCAACCAACTTTTACCAACATCCCATCTTCCATATGATGCACTAAATCTCTCCCACCAGGCGCATCTGTTGTAATCACAGCGCGATTGCAACTCGCTGCTTCAAGCAAAACACGACTGAAGCCCTCTCTATAAGAAGGCAGCACGCATACATCAGCTTGTTTCCAAATAGATACCACATCATCCACATGCCCAAAATATTTGATAATACCTTCATCATGATGCATTTTTATAATATTCATATCAGCGCAATATCTGTTGCCAAAATCAGGATCTCCAATTAGCCAAAATTCCGCCTCCACATCCATTTGCTTCAAAGCACTTGCAGCCTCTAAAAACTCATACACTCCTTTATCCCGTATCATACGCCCTAGCATTGCAAAAATGGTTTTGTCTTTCTTAGCAAAAGGCAGTTTGTAAAAAACCTTGCTATCCACTCCAACGCAGCACTGCGCAATGATATTGCTATTTGGAAGAAATTTTGATAAAAAAATCTTATCATCACTATTTTGCACAATAAAAACTGTTTTAAGCGAGCTAAACATCCTAATAATCAATAAAAACAATGCTTTTATTATTTTTAATATTATTGTATTACTAATAAATAAAGTGCCAAGACCTAAAAATGTGACTACAACCCTATTCACACCCAATATTCTGCCTATTATAGTGCAATAAAGCGCAGGTTTCATTGTGAAAGAATGGAGCACATCGGGTTTATACAACATCACTATCTTTAGTATTCTCCAAAACAAAAGCATCTCTTTGATTGGATTCACATTACCCCTATCAAGCGGTATATTCTCAATAATATACTTCTTGGTGAACTCTACTTCTGCTGGAAGCGTCCTCGAATCCTCACGTACGCTGCGCTTCTGTTCTACTCCTTGCATGTTACTACCACACGCGAGTTTCGAAAGAAGTCTAATAAATGGATGGTTAGATAGTAAATTTTCATCACCTTCTTGATTTGCAGCTATTATAACTTTATATCCAGACTCCTTAGCAGCCTCAGCTATAGGCAGCAAATGCTCTTGGAAATGCCTAATTTGATGGGAGACAAATAACACAACTTTTTCTTTAACCATTGTAAACCTCTTTATATCTATCGAGCATTTTTTTCATAGAATATTTCCGCATAATATGTTGCCGTGATTTTTGTGACAATACATCACGCTCAGTGACTGGCTTAAGCATCACTACTTCAATGGCTGCAGCTAAACTTGATGCATCAAATCCATCTATGACAACACCATTTGGCCCTATCATATCAGTTGCATCACCCACATTAGTTGCAACAACAATACACTGGCACAACATAGACTCGGCAATCGAATTAGACATACCCTCACTCAAAGAGCAACTCACATATATATCAATTGCAGATGCAATAAAATTGACATCAGATCTTCTGCCCAAAAAATAGATGTTGTTATTTGCAGATGCCAACTTTTTAGTATCGCTAAGCATAGGGCCATCACCAGCTAAAATAAAGCTTACATCGCCTTGATATTTAGCAGATAAAATATCAGCTGCTTCAACAAATAATTTATGATTCTTCACATGGTGAAATCTGGATATCATGCCTATTAAAAAAGACTCTCGATCAAGTGCCAATTCATCGCATAGTTTTGCTTTTGCACCTTTGCTTTTTTTGAATTTACTTCCATCATAGCCATTGTGTATAATAATCGCATTTTTTTTGCTATAGCCAAAATTTATATGGTCATGATAGCCAGTATTTGAGTTGTATATCACTTTATCGGCAAATCTTGACATTAACCGGCATAATAATATGAGCATTTTAGTGCACCTTTTTTGCAAATTCAAATCTTGTAAAGACTGTCTGATACCAAAAAAAAGACGGCTTTTTGGACTGGCAAGTTTTCCAAAAGCAGCAACAATATTGCCGTGATACATCCACCCTTGTATGATATTGGGTTGAAAAAATAAGATCACTTTTATTATTTGATAAATGGATTTTATAAAATCTTTTTTCAAATCTAATGCAAAAATCTCAATATTTCTACATTTCTCTGCATTTATAGCTTCAACAGCGCCAGTCAGCGATATAATTTTAATGTCAAACTCATATTGTAAATGCATCGCAATATTCCCAAGCACAATTTCTGCACCCCCAACACCTAAACTAGATGTAATAATGAGGATTTTCTTTTTTCTAGTCATACGCAACCATCCTTGCATAATTTTAACCACTTATCAGATATATTGCTGAGGTTGTATTGATTTGATAAAACCTTGCTTTTTTTGGCCATTCTTTTTCTTAAATCGCTATTGTTAATTAAAGCTAACAAAGCAGCAGCAAGATCTTGAACATCATCTGCCAAAAAGCCATTTTCCCCATGCTTTATGATATCAGCAGGCCCAGCCTTGCAATTAAGGCTTACAATAGGTAAACCGCACTTCATTGCCTCTAGCATCGCATTTGGAAATCCCTCTACTCTAGAAGACATCGCAAAGATGCTGCTGTTTAATAAATACTGGATAGGATCTGCTCTGCCTACCAGTGATATGGCGTTGCTCAGTCCTAAATCATCAATTTGCCTTTGCAGCTCTGCTTTTTTCTCACCATCACCCACAATAACTAGCTTCCAATTTACAGCCTCATAAGATACAAGCAAAAATGCATCAATTAGCATATCAAATCCTTTTTCATCACAAAGTCTACCTACTGCAACAATTGTTTTTTCATCCAAATTAGCATTGCCATTAAAATTTTCTGCAATTGGATTTGGTATGATCACTGTTTTTTTGCCAGCCAAAAAGCCCAAAGCCCAAAGCCTCACATCCATGCTTTGACACACTAGCATATCGGCAAATTTATAGATGATTTTTCTGATAATATCAAAAAAATTATTCTCATTATAATAAGGCGGATATGTTCTTTCAGAGATTATTACCTTAGTATTGCTCAGCAATAATGCAATCACTGTGATGATATTGCAATAATCGCAAAAGCTGATCACTGAATCTGGTTTAAAATTTTTATAGGCTTTATTGATTGCAAAGCATTTTTTTAGAATAAAAAATATTTTAAAAAAAATATTGGCTCCAAAAACCTCATAATAACCACAATAACTGCGTTTTATAGATGCGCTTGCTTTGTAAAAATCATTCTCAGGACTATCAAAAGTGTGCAGCATTACATCATGTCCAATCTCCGCCCAATGATTACAGAGAGTCACCGCCACTCTTTCAGCACCACCACCTCTTAATGATGGTATAACAAACATGATTTTCACACTATAACCTCCAAATGCTTGCACCCTGTATTTCATTGGGATCTATGATACCTTTGATATCAACAATAAGGCCATTATGCCGCAGCTTTGATGATATTATATCTTTATAATTGTTTTTAAACATATCATGCGATACTGCAAAGACTATGACATCGGCTGTCGTGATTTCATCATAATCCATAGGGCGCACACCATATTCATCTAGTACATCTTTTTTATCTGCAATTGGATCGAACAATTGCACATCTAAATTAAAGCTTTTTAGTTCATTTATAATGTCAAAAACCTTAGAATTCCTTATATCCGGACAATTTTCTTTGAATGTGAGTCCTAAAATCGAAACTTTTAATCCATCAATTTTAATGCCAAGCTTATGGATTTCTTTAATTATTTCATATACAATAAACTTTGGAATTTCATTATTTGTCCTTCTGCCGCACAAAATCATCTCGGGATTAAAACCAACACTTTCTGCTTTATACGTTAGGTAATATGGGTCCACACCTATGCAGTGCCCACCAACTAATCCAGGTTTAAATGGCAGAAAGTTCCACTTAGTAGAGGCGGCCTCCAGCACTTTTAGTGTGTCTATTTCCATTTTATGAAATAGCATAGATAACTCATTGATCAATGCTATGTTTACATCGCGCTGAGTGTTTTCAATAACCTTTGCAGCTTCTGCAACTTTAATTGAGGATGCGCGAAATATCCCAGCTTCAACTGATGATGAATATACATTAGAAATTATATCTAAAACTTCTTCACTTGACCCTGAAACCACTTTTTTTATGGTTTCAAATGTATTTATCTTATCAGCTGGATTTATTCTTTCAGGGCTATAGCCAATCCCAAAGTCTTGATTGTAGACCAAGTTAGATTCTCTTTGTAAAATTGGCAAACAAATCTCTTCAGTAGCCCCTGGATATACTGTTGATTCATACACAACAATTGCACCTTTTTTCATAGTCCGCCCTATGATTTCTGATGCACTGATTAGTGCACTGAAATCAGGTTGATTTGCAATGTTGATGGGTGTTGGAACTGTGACGATGAAAAAGTCAGCCCGACTTAAATCAGATTCTTCATCTGTAAAAAAGATGTTTGATTCAATCAAAGACTCTTTTGAAACTTCACATGTTTTATCATACGCAGATGTAAGATCAGCAATCCTTTGTCTGTTAATATCAAAACCTATTACTTCAAATCCTTTTTTAGCAAATGCTATTGCAACTGGTAGGCCAACATATCCAAGACCAATTACTGCTATTATTCTTTTTTTCATTTTATACCTCAATCATTTTTTTATACCATAATTCAAAAACCAATACGGTCCACATTCTAAAATGATAATCCATCTTTCCTGATGCATGATCCTCCCATGTACTTTTGAGTAAATTGCTATCTAGCATGCCTCTGGTGCTGGCTGATGCTACACATTCATCCATCACATCCTTTAACACCCCTCTCAGCCACAAGGCCAAAGGCGGGCTAAAACCTTGCTTTGGTCTTTGGACTAAAGATTTGGGCACATGTTTGTATAATATATTTTTCAATATATTTTTCCCATTACACCCCTTAATCTTCATGCAAGCATCAAGCTGAACTCCAAATTCCACAATCCTATTGTCCAAAAATGGAGCTCTGGTTTCAAGCGCGTAATGCATGGATGCCCTGTCCACTTTAACCATGATGTCATCTGGTAAATATGTCATTGTGTCATGATACATCATCTTAGAAACTAATGATATTATATCACACTCAGAATGCGACCTTAATACCTTTTGGGCATCAAAATGAAATATTTTTTCTTTCCATATAGAAACTAGCTCATCATAAAATGAGAGAGGTCCAAGATCATATAAATTTTTTACTTGCAGCAATCTGTCCACAGCCTTGATATTCAGCCCACTTCTTGCTTTAATCTGCCTCAGCAAATAATGTATGGCATTAAAAAGTGGAGCAGGACACGATTTTTGCAGCATCAATAGTTTTTTCATTATTATATACCTTTGATACCCTCCAAAAATTTCATCGGCGCCATCGCCTGAAAGTGCAACAGTGACTTGGGATTTGGCAAGCTTGCATAGTAAAATTGTTGGAATTTGCGAGAAATCAGCAAATGGTTCATCGTACACATTTGGTATATCCATTACCACATCTTTTACATCCGTGTCTTTGACATACAGCTCATGGTGTGTTGTGCCGATAAATTTCGCCACTTCTTTGGCATAAACTGCTTCATCAAATGCTTTATTCTCAAAGCCAATGCTAAATGTGTTAAGCTTGCCTTTAATGATTTTAGCAAGTATCGCTGTAACCAACGATGAATCCACACCTCCTGATAAAAACGCACCAATTGGCACATCTGTGATAGAAGTTTGCCCAATTACTTCAAACAGCAAAGACTCAAGACTATCTTCTGCATGTTGTAAAGATGAAAAAGATAACGCACCTTCTTTGTAATTGGAAAGCTTCCAATATGATTGAGGCTGTATATTGGATGTTTTTTGGTGCGATCTTATATCTATTGTTAAGTAAGTACCTTGTTCTAATTTATATATGTTTTCAAAAATGCTAAGTGGTGCAGCAATGTACCCATATCTAAAGAATTGATATATCGCCTCTTGGCTTAAGGTAGGTAGTTTTTTTGTGATCGCTTTTAGTGCTTTAAGCTCTGAGGCAAAAATAAAATTACCATCAAGCCAACCATAATAAAGTGGTTTTTCGCCAATTCTATCACGCGCAAATGTAAGTGTAGCCTTTGATTTATCGTACAAAGCAAATGCAAACATTCCCGAGATGCTTTGAAGCGTTTGATCAAGACCAAAGTGCTGTATGCTTTTGAGCAAAACTTCAGTATCTGAATTTCCATTCCAACTTACATTACAAAAAGCATTAATTTTTTGCTTAATTACCAGATAATTATATATCTCGCCATTAAAAACTAAAACCAAGTTTCCATCATCGCTAATCATTGGCTGGCTGCCAAATGTGCTTAAATCAATTATTGAAAGCCTGCTATGCCCTAATGCTAGAGATAGATCTTCATCAACAAAAGTACCACAGCCATCAGGACCTCTATGCTTTAAAAGTCTGCCCATATCATGTATGGCATCTTTTAAGCTCAAAGAATTTCTTGCAATTAAACCGTATATAGCACACATTTTATTTACCTTCCTGCTTTGAGGTTGTAAAAAAATCTATAGTGGTTTTGATGTGCTCCTTCATGTTTACATCTGGTGTGTATCCAAGATCTCTTTTTGCCTTGTCAATAGATGCAATAGAGTGCTTAACGTCACCAATTCTAAAGTCTTTGAAAAGTGGCTGCTTAGTCTTTGTTTGTATATTTTCTGCTATCATATCAAACAATTCTAGCAATGTGATGTTTGACCCAAGGCCTATGTTGTACACATCATGAAAATATGTTTGATTTAAAGCATGCCAAGATGCAAGGATGTTAGCATTGATTACATTTTGTATATATGTGAAATCTCTTGATGTGGATCCATCACCATTGATATAAACTGGTGTATTATTTAACATACTATCAATCCAAAGTGGTATGACAGCAGCATAAGGTCCATCTTTATTCTGTCTTGGACCAAACACATTGAAATATCTGAGGCCAACTGCACTTATGCCGTAACATCTAGCAAACACGGCGGCGTATTGCTCGCCACAATGTTTTGATAATGCATAAGGAGATAGCAGGTTGCCAGTAACACTTTCTTGTTTTGGCAACAACTCAGAATCGCCATATACAGAGCTTGATGATGCATATACAAATGCTTTAACACCACATTGCTTGGCTGCATTTAACATATTTAAAGAGCCTGTAACATTTGAAAAATGAGTGTCTAGAGGGTTTTCAATAGACCTAGGGACGCTTCCAAGCGCCGCCTGGTGAAGTATTATATCGACCCCATGGGAAGCTTTAATGCACACCTTTTCATCCCTTATGTCTTCTGCACAAAAAGTGAAATTGGACTTCTGATACTCACTGAGGCAAGAAACTGCTAGATCTATATTTTTTTGGAAACCAGTGACAAAATTATCAATACCAACCACTATTTGATTGTTTTTCAGCAAAAATTCAACTAAATGACTGCCAATAAATCCCGCTGCACCTGTAACAAGCCATTTTCTTTGGATATTTAACATTTTATTTCTTACCTCCAAGATAAAACATATCAAGCATAGTATCAATCATATTTTTTGATGTTGCGTTGATGTACTGGCTAAATTCTTTGTGCCCCATGCTGGAGTTGCCATGCACCATTTGTATCATCAAAATCATCATGTCATACATCGCCTTTCCAATTGGATGCCCGTAAAATTTGATGATAGTGATAAGAGCTTCAGTTGGTATTAAATGATGTCCCTTCATTTCATATTCAAGCACAATTTGCGCTAATATTACCCTGGTAATATCTTCATTTGTTTTTGCATCTATAACGCAAAAATCTTGATCCCCACAAAGCATGGAAATGATATCATCTAGCTTGATATAAGCGCTGGTAAAAGTGTTATACAACCTTCTGTTAGGGTATTTTTTAATAATTATTTTACTTGCTTGTTTCATTGAAATATTTATAGTAACCGCTATAGCAAAAAAGAAAGGTGATTATGGAAGAAAAAACTGAATTTGTCAAATCTATGTTCGAATCTTGGCAAAATCAAATGCAGCAATATTTAGATGATCCTAAAACATCTTCGCTAATTATAGAACAATATATTAAAGCTCAAGAGGCCTTTGAACATGCAGCATCAAGCTTTGCTACGACGCAAAAACATGATAATGATATTAAACCACATAATGATGCAGATTTGGCTGATAGACTTAATCAAATCGATGCGCGGCTCTATGCAATTGAAAGAATATTATCATGCTGGACTAAAGATAGCAGCAAAGCGCCTTAATTCCTTAAATGATGCACTGAATCTGCTTCATGAGCACACCATCACAAAAGATCTATTAGATTTTGAGCGTGTGTACAGTTTAAATTTGGCACATATTTTACGTTTTCAGTCGAAAAATCCAAAATTTTGCGCTCTTATTGTGCCGCCATTGATTAATAAGGATTATATACTGTATGGATGTAAAAATAGCCTGATAAATTCTTTGATGCAAAAATCAGCTGATGTTTTCTTGCTTTCATGGTCCAGCAATAAGCAAGGGGATGATATAGCTTCCTATTTGTCTGCAATTGAGGCGGCTATAGAGTTTGTAGCCACTACTTACGGATGCGAAATTGTGCTTGTTGGATACTGCATGGGAGCCACTCTTGCTATGATATCAGCTGTAAAAAATAAGAAGCATATCTCTTCCATCACAACTATCGCCATGCCTTTGGACTTTGGTCATTTTCATCATTTTAAATCCAATTTACTTGATGCATTATTAAAGCATACAGATGTGGTGCACAAAGAAATGTGGCAATTGTATTTTTATATCAAATCATTTCAGAATAATAATAATTTGTATTTAAAACTAAGCCACAACAATCTGCATTCATTTTCTGCAATAGAGCTGTGGCTTGCGGACGGAATTGCAATGAATAAAGGGTTTTTATTAGATTTTTACAATAATATTGTAGATAATAACGCATTTATTAACAATCAAATTATTATATCTGATGCAATATATGACTTCTCCAATCTTTCTGGCACACCAATAACCATCATACTGGGCACCTATGATTCCGTTGTGCCTTCTGATTACGTGATACCAGATGTAATCAAGCACGCAGCATGTTTTAACGTTGCAACTGGGCATTTAGGACTTGTAATGGCCAAAAGTGATGTAGTGGCAGAACACATAGCGATATCAAGCTAAAGCGCTCCAAATAGAGTGCAAAAATTACGAGAATGAGATTTTTTTTAGATTATTTGAGTTGACACTTGTGAATTTTAGTGTTATAATGAATGGAAATATACAAATATAATACGTTACTCACTATGAAAAATCATGATCAGAAAGCAAATGCTTTAATTGCTGCAAATAGAGTTGATATTGCTTATAAATTATTCAAATTCAGATCAGATCCTGAAAAAACTAAAGAAATAGTGCTAAAAGATAAAGATCTTGCAAAAAGTGATATTTTTGTATTGAGAAATCTTGGTGGGTATATTTTTGGATATGTGTCTTATAACAAAGAAGATGGTGATTTTCAAATCATTTTTCGTGGTACAAAAAATTTCCATGATATGAAGGTTGATGCGGACATAAGGTTTGCCAAGATGACTGAAATTTCTGGGGCTACTGTAATGGCAGCGAAAGGATTTTTAGATAGCGCAAGGTATATATGGCTGCAAATCCAAAAGATTATTGAGGTAGTAGGCAAAGATAAAATAAAATCTGTGACAGTATCAGGTCATAGTTTGGGCGGTGCGATTGCTTCAATCATCTCGGTATTTGTTAGGCAAACACTGGATTGCCCAATTAACCTCATTACATTTGGCTCACCTAGGGTTTTTGACCAAGGTGGAGCAGAATATTGGAGCAAACTTGGCATTACTGGCCTAAGATTTACCAAAGGTAATACAGATATTGTAACTGCAATATCCCCTGGCGCAGCTGGCTTTAAGCACATAGGCGATGCAATTGATTTGCAGAATATCTCTTATGATACGCATAAAATGCAAGATTATTTAATTGGACTCGCGAGTGTTAAAACATTCAATATCTCATCTTCAACGCCATATAATTCTGGATTTAAGACTATACGAAAATATGTATCAACTATAGCTTCTATGTTCATTAAGCCATTATTGATCATTAATGATCTTTCTTTATCAGCGAAGAAAGCTGTGACTGGATGGGATAGTGGAGTTGAACGATTAGTAGTTGTGCAAAATCAGGAAATTAAAGTGCAAACTTCTGATGAATCTTTTGTAATGATAGAAAAACCAACATTTTCCCAAGAGCTGATATTACCTCGAACACCAAACCAAAAAAATGATGTATTAAACGAGAAAGAATTGTCTTGCTCTACAACTGTAATGAGCAATACTGCGATAAAATTTGGTGATTTATCTGCTACTTCCAATACTATCATACAAAATGACTTATTGGTAGAGGGATATGTTTTTGTTAATGAAGTGCAAGAAAAATCAAGGTAAAAGTATAGCAAAAGCGCTATAAACGTTAAAATCTATACTAATCGATTTATTTTTAGGATTTTTCAGATAATTTATTATAGAATTTTTTGTGGAAACTTGCTATAGATGCGAAATTTCTAGGAACGTAAAGCCGGATTAACTTATTGTCAATATTGCAAAATCACCTGTAAACCCGCTGCGGTGGGCGAAAAATAATATGCAAATCGTAAAAAATCACTAGCAATTAATTTTTTTTGGTATATAATGCGCTTTAGGTGTTGTATATGTGTGGTAATCTGTGATGGAAGGCAAGTTGCATATTATAGATTTTGCTGTGATTATTCTATATTTATTCACATGTTTGATAATCGGGATCATTAGTTCCAAAAAAATCCACACTATAAAGGATTATGCAATTGGCAGTGGCGATATATCCAAAATAGTCCTAGTGGGCACTTTATTTGCCACATATATAGGTGCTGGAAATACTGCTGGCTCAGTAGAAAAAATTTATTCTATGGGTGCTATTTTTGCTATAGCACTACTTTTTAGGCCTGTGCTGTGGATAGTTGCTGCCAAAATTTTTGCACCACGTATAGCAGTTTTTAAACAAGCTGGTTGCATCTCTATCAGTGATATAATGGAGCATCTTTATGGCAAACCTGCCAGATGGATGACTAATATTGTTGCATTAAGCTCTACAATTGGGACAGTTGCATTGCAAGTGATGGCAATGAAGTATTTATTTCAGTATTTCTTTGATATTTCTGCAACAAACTGTGCAATAATATCATTTGCAGTATTAATTGCATATTCCTGTTTTGGAGGCATTCGTGCTGTTGCTTTAACAGATGTTATGCAAGCGGCAATCTTTTTCTTAGGCATACCTATGGCATGCTTTATAGCATTGGACAGCATTGGGCTTTCTTTTGAACAAATCTTTGCAAGCTTGCCAGCATCTCATAATGATATAGAGTTTTCATGGGATAATGCATTGCTATTGTTCAGTTTGATAATGTGGTCTTTATTTGCTGGATCAGATGGGCCTTTTATGCAAAGGTATTTGATGTCGAGCAACAGTGCGCAGCTGCGAACTGCATTAATGGACTGCTTCTGGATATGCATCCCTTTTATCTCAGTAATAATCGTAACTGGTTTTCTGGCAAAAATTGTTGCACCTGATATTAACCCAAGCGTTGCTCTTTTTTGGATGATTGATCACTACTTGCCTATTGGTATCAAGGGAATATTAATTGCAGGTTTGCTTGCTGTCATAATGTCGACAGCTGATTCTTGGCTTAACACAGCTAGCATTCTTTTGTCGCATGATATCATTGCCAAAATATTCCCAAAATTTTCACAAGGTAAAGAGCTGGTTTTAGCAAGAACGTCTATAGTCTTCATAGGTATAGGATCGGTATTTTTAGCTTTAAATTACCACAGTGGCATACTGAATTTAGCATGGCTCTCTGGAAATGCATGGGACCCTATTGTTTTAATCCCACTTTTGTCTGGATTTTTAAGTTTTTACACAAACACAACATCGTTTATCACAGCATGCATCTGTGGTATTATCGGCATATGCGTTGGCTTTCTTACAATTGGAGAACTTGGATCAGTCAGCTCGCTGACAGGTATCATCGGAAGTGCTATTGGTTTTTTTGGGGCGCATTTTATACAGCTGATGCAGGGCAGATTGCAACCAAATAACGTAGATGCAGTTTCTAAAAATAAGAGGGCTGTTGTTAGCGTATCTAATATAAAGAACTTGGGTTTTTTGCAAACAATGTTAAGCCTATTAGATAAAGAAGTTGAAAAAGAGGGAAAGAACTATTATTTGGCAAGTGGAATTGGCATCATATGCTTTTTATGCGGATTGCTTTTAAAT
>JACCDK012116068.1_pt1 | contig 22934 bp, 24 predicted proteins | sample 7445871 | NCBI WGS metagenome assembly JACCDK01 (sample SAMN15323436, study PRJNA562643) | freshwater metagenome | isolation source: river surface water | place: USA:Blue River Watershed | collected 2017-08-15 | reverse complement strand
TCATTGGCCACAACATTAATAGATGGTAATTGCTGTCCTCTTGCAAGCAAACCAGAATCAATAGCATCAACAATGCCATCTATTAATTGTACATATTTTGGTTTGGTACTATTGGGATCAAATTTAATCATGTATACTAATGCAATATAATTTGCTTTTCAATTTCTTCTAAATTAGCTCCTTTGGTTTCAGGCATCCAAAAATGAACATATAATAATTGCCCAAACATTAAAACCATGAATGTTATAAAAATAGTAGTTGGACCTAAATTATCCGTTAATATTGGAAAGAAATTAGCTACCAAAGCAGCAAATATCCAATGAGTTAGGCTACCCCAAGCCATTCCATTTGCACGTACAGCATTTGGAAAAATTTCAGATATGAAAACCCAAATAACAGATCCTTGACCAATTGCATGAGCTGCAATAAACGCAAAAATATAAATTGGTACAAACGAATAAGATTCCGTGTAAAAAGAAAATGCAATTAGTCCTAAAGAAATAATATATCCTAAAGAACCAATATACATGAGAACACGTCTTCCAACACGATCGATGAGATACCAACCCATCAAGGTTGAAAGAAAATTAATGACCCCAATTCCAGAGGTAGATAATAATGCACTTTCTTTTCCCAACCCAGTTAACTCAAATATACGCGGAGCATAATAAATTACTGCATTAATTCCCGATGCTTGATTAAAAAAAGCAAATAAAAATGCAAGTAATAAAGGCCATTGGAATTTCTTTTGAAAAAGCGATTCACTCGAATTATTACTTTTAACAACTGAATTTTCTTTAATTCTGTTTAGCGTATCTTTAGCAGTTTCTGAATCTGCTAAATTCAATACTCTTAATGCTTCTATCTCGTTATTTCTTTTTAAGAATAAAAACTGCGGCGTTTCAGGAGTAAATAGTAGCAAGAATGAAAACAACAAGCTAGGAATTGCAACTACACCTAACATCCATCTCCAATCATCTCCTCCACCTTGTAATAAATAATTGGAAACATAGGCCAATAATATTCCAAATACAACATTCAATTGAAAAGATATTACCAATTTTCCCCTATGTTTTGCTGGCGCTATTTCTGAAATGTAAATAGGGGCGACAACAGAGGAAGCGCCAATTCCTAAACCACCTAAAAATCTAAAAAGCATAAATGTATTTACATCTTGAGCTATTGCGGCCCCAACAGAAGAAATAAAAAAACTAATCCCAATCCATAACAATGTATTTTTTCTACCATATCTATCAGCAGGAATTCCACCCAAAGCAGCCCCAACAACTGTACCATATAAAGCAGTAGCTACTGCCAAACCTAAGGTCCAATTATCTAAATTCCATAATTTTTGTATAGCAAGTTCGGCACCTGAAATAACTGCAACGTCCAATCCAAAGAGCAAACCACCTAGACCAACTGTTATAGACCAAAAAACAACGTGTTTATTCATTAAAATAAATTTTATCAATATTAAACTAATTTTTACTTAAACTCAAAGAATATTTACTGATAATTGAACCTAACAAGCCTAATAAAATCAATAATATTAAGGCATAAGGCAAACCGATGTAATCTGATAAATATCCAATCAATACTGGTCCCAATAAAAATCCAGCATATGCTATTGTAGAAACTCCAGCAATTGCAACGGATGGTGCAATTTCCTTTGAATTACCTGCTGCTGAATAAATTAACGGAACTATAGTAGAAATGCCCAATCCTGTTATTAAGCATCCAATAATTTTAAAGGTAACAATATTAACCAGCAAGGTTATACTCATACCAAAAGCTAATAATAAACCTGAGTAAACTAATAAATTTCTTATACCAAATTTTAAGGTAAAGAAATCTCCTAAAAATCTTCCAATTACCATTGCCAATGCAAATGAAGTGAAACCTATAGTGTTTGGAAAAGGATTATTTAAAACATTTTCTTTAAAATATAAAGTAATCCAATCGGCCATGGCACCTTCGCATAACATACCACATAGTGCAATTAATGATAAAACAATTAAATGTTTAGGTAGTAAAAAAATATTGGTTTTTTCCTGCTTCGTTTGAATTTTCAAATCTTCTTTTAATAGAATTGGCAAAAAAATTGGGATGGATAACAAATCCATAAAAGCAATTATCGAAAAATGATAAAATGGTATAATATTAAATTTAACCAATATTCCACCTAAAAAAGCTCCAAACATTAATCCCAAAGAAAATACAGCATGAAAACTCGACATTATCACCTTTTTCAAATTCGATTCTAAAGTTACAACTTGAGTATTCATAGCAATATTTAAAATATCACCTGCCATACCAAATCCAAATAGTGTTAGAAATAAAGAAATTTGGTTAGTAGCTAAACCAATAATTGGAATAACAATAATGTACATAATTACAGCTAAAAGACATATATTTTTAGACTTGTATTTTGTTAACATCCAACCTGCTAAAGGTAAAGAAACTAAGGAACCAATGGGAAGACCCAATAAAACCTTTCCTAAATCAGCGTCAGTTAATTGAAGAGAAATTTTGTAATCGGGAATACGTGTAGCCCATGTTGCAAAATTTAAGCCACATAAAAAAAATAATAAACTTATCGAAAATCTTTCTTTACTCATACTATAAAAATTTAAGTGCAACTTCATCCCAATTATTTACACGCTCATAACCAGTTAAATGTAAATTATGAGGAGCTGAAAAAAGGATAGGAGAGCCTGTAAACGTTCTTAAATTTTTCTCGTGATCATCAATTAAATAATCTGCTTGTATCAAATATTTATGACCGCAAAATACAATGTGCGTCCAATTTATAAAAGGAAAATGAATATTTAACCAATCAATTTTTTCCTTCATAGAAAATGGAAATTCAGTTGCTGCAGAAACTATAAAAATTTCATAATGATTTTGTAATTGTTGAATTACTTCCCGAGCATTAGGTTTTACTGGAATATCTTCAAAGAATCCTTTTTCCCATAAAAATGAATTATTAGAAGCATAATCCTGATAAAATTGATTTCTTAACTCAATATTTTCAAGTAATTCAGAAATTTGGTAATTCGAATTAATTTTCTTGTTCAATTCTTGGACAATTTTAAAGCTAGTGTCAGCCATTACATCATCCATATCTATTGCAATTCTTGTCATATAGCATAAAAAAAACTCCCCAAATATGGGGAGTTTTTACTAATTTTTAAATTATTTTACATCATTCCGCCCATTCCACCTGGAGCACCTCCATGAGAATGACCTAAATCTGCTGCTGGTTTATCAGCAATTACACATTCAGTTGTCAATAATAAACCTGCAATTGAAGCAGCATTCTCCAAGGCTAAACGAGTAACCTTTGTTGGATCAATGATACCTGCGGCAATCATAGGCTCATATTTACCTTCACGAGCATTGAATCCATAATCATCTTTACCAGCCTTAACTGCATTAATCACAACAGATCCTTCACCACCGGCATTCGCTACTATTGTTCTTAATGGCGCTTCAACAGCCTGACGAATGATATTGATTCCAGTAGTCTGGTCTTCATTCTCTCCTTTAAGTCCATCTAATGCATTTACTGCACGAATTAAAGCAACTCCTCCACCTGCAATGATTCCTTCCTCAACTGCAGCTCTTGTTGCGTGCAACGCATCATCCACACGATCTTTTTTCTCTTTCATTTCAACCTCCGTTGCAGCTCCAATATACAAGATGGCTACTCCACCAGACAACTTAGCCAAACGTTCTTGTAGCTTCTCACGATCATAATCAGAGGTTGTATTCTCAATCTGAGCTTTTATTTGATTTACTCGATTCTGAATATCATCTTTTGAACCAACTCCATTTACGATTGTTGTATTATCTTTGTCAATAATGACTTTTTCAGCTTGACCCAAATACTCGATAGTTGCATTTTCTAGTTTAAAACCTCTTTCCTCTGCAATAACGGTACCACCGGTTAAAATAGCAATATCTTCTAACATTGCTTTGCGACGATCCCCAAATCCTGGTGCTTTAACCGCAGCAACTTTTAAAGCTCCTTTTATTTTATTGACAACTAATGTTGGCAATGCATCACCATCTACATCTTCTGAAATAATTAATAAAGGACGACCAGTTTGTGCCACTCCCTCTAAAACTGGAAGTAATTCTTTCATTGAAGATACTTTCTTCTCAGATATTAAAATAAATGGTCTCTCCAACTCAACTTCCATTTTGTCAGTATTGGTAACAAAATAAGCTGACAAATATCCTCTATCAAATTGCATACCCTCTACAGTTTTTACTTCGGTTTCTGTACCTCTAGCTTCTTCTACTGTAATTACACCCTCACGACCAACTTTGTCCATCGCAGATGAGATCATTTGACCAATTTCAGCATCACTATTTGCAGAGATTGTTGCTACCTGTGCAATTTCAGTGGATGATGTAATCGAACGAGATTGCTTTTTTAAGTTTCCAACGATAACATCAACAGCTTTATCGATCCCTTTTTTCAAATCCATTGGATTAGCTCCAGCTGCAACATTTTTTGAACCAATTGCATAAATTGCTTGGGCCAAAACTGTAGCTGTTGTCGTTCCATCACCTGCTTGATCTGCAGTTTTTGAAGCAACTTCTTTAACAAGTTGAGCACCCATATTTTCTACAGCATCTTCTAATTCAATTTCTTTTGCAACCGAAACACCATCCTTAGTAATAGATGGGGAACCGAATTTCTTATCAATAATTACATTTCTACCTTTCGGTCCTAATGTAACCTTAACTGCATTTGCAAGGGTATCAACACCCTTTTTCATTTTTTCTCTAGCTTCGCTATCAAAATATAATTCCTTTGCCATTTTCTCTATTATTATTGGTTTTCAAATTAAAATTATAAAACTGCAAAAATGTCAGACTCGCGCATGATCAAATAATCTTTTCCTTCAATAGTTATTTCCGTTCCTGAATACTTGCCATACAAAACGGAATCACCTACTTTAACAGTCAAAGGCTCATCTTTCTTTCCATTTCCAACTGCAACAATTATACCTTTCTGGGGCTTTTCTTTGGCTGTATCAGGAATTATAATTCCAAAAGCTGTTTTTTCTTCTGCTGCGGCAGGTTCAACCACCACACGGTCTGCCAACGGCTTAATACTTAAATTTGACATGTTAGTATAAATTTTTATAAGTTTTACATTAAAAATAAACCGTACAAATTGTACGGTTCAATATATAGCACAGTTTGTGCCAAAATGATTTGTATGCTATTTTGTCAGAAAATTATTTCGCTGGACTAGGAACTTGACTTGGAGCAGGAGCAGTAGGTACCGATTTTGTAGCAGCTTTTTCAACATTTATAGATTCTGATGTGCCAGTAGCATTTTTTTCTATTGTAAAATTTGACAAAAGAACCAAAACTAAAATTGCTATTGAAAATCCCCACGTCAATTGCTCAACTAAATCACCTGTTTTTTGAACACCAAACATTTGAGTTGCTCCTCCAGAAGAAAATTCTCCATTAATTCCACCTCCTTTAGGGTTTTGAACTAAAATAAGGACAATTAACAATAAAGAAAATAAAATAATAAGGGAAATGATAAGGGTAAACATAATTATGTATTTGTTATTTTTAAATTCAATTCTTCAATTAAAGATGCAAAGTAAGTCTTTTTTTCAGGTATTTTCAAACTTAATCGTTCAAAAACTTCTTTAGCTAACAGATACTTCCCTTGTTTCATTAAAATTTTGGCAAAAGTTTCTGATACTGGATAATCAAAAGGCTGGTATGAATAATCAATTTCATTATCTATTTTTTCTATATCCACTTTTTTCATTTTACTGATTACAGGAGATAGCTCTAAAAATTGGCTAATGATTTTATCTTGACTTAATTCATTAGTTTCATTGCTAGTTTCATGGATATGATCGGTAAGATTTACAAATTCAGCACCATCTATTGAAATTTTATAATTTCTTCTGCTCAATGATTGAAGAGCAACACGAGATAATTCTTTTTGTGGTAAAACTTCATTCCAATTCAATAAATAAAAAAAAGGATATTTTTCCTTATCCAACAACAAGGAATGAAAAACCTCAGACTTATCCCGGTCGATTTTATTTAACAAAAAATATAATTGCTTCGCCTTATCCATTTTACCAGTCACCTGCCATTTTATTAAATAAATCTAAAATAATTTGATCTAATAATTTGGGAATTAACGATTTTTCAACTTGTGTCAATGTTTGATTTTGAGGAAAGTCTTGATAAAAAGAAAATTCTTGCTCAAAATTTTTGTTTTCATCTAATCGATTATTTAACCTAAATTGAATTCTTAATGTTAATCGGTTAATCCCAGCTTTATCATCGGAGGTCGGAGCTTGAGGACTCAATTCATAGCCAACAATAGTACCTTCTAACAACAAATCTGGATTTAAATTACTTAATTTTAAAGATGTATTTCTTTGAAAATATTCTTTTAATTTTTCATTAGTTTCCAAAGATAAATTGGTAGGCCCACCAGCAGCTTCCATTTTAATATTACTTATTTGTATCGTTTTTAAATCAGGCGATAAACTGGCCCCTTTAAAACTATAGCAACTTGTACCTATAGAAATAACAAGAATACTTAAAAAGAATAATTTAAAGGTCTTCCAAATCATATTGTTTAATTTTTCGATAAAGTGTTCTTTCTGAAATACCTAAATCTTTTGCGGCATATTTACGCTTATTTTTATTTTTCAGGAGCGCTTTAATTATTATCTCTTTTTCTTGTTTTTCGAGTGATAAGGTAACATCTTCTACATTTACAGAATTTAAATTATCATCATTTAAAGGTAAAACATAGGATGGTTCATCATTAAATTCTTCAACTGAATTATTTATTGGAATGACATTTTCTGCTTTAGGTAAGGCAAGATTAGGTTTTACTAATTTTTCTAAAGAACTAGAACTAGCCACATCCTGAAAAACAGAAATATTATCATTTAAAATATCAAATGCCTTTTCATTACCGTTTTCTATTAATTTTAAAAGAATTTTCTTCAAATCTGTTACATCTTTCTTTAAATCAAAGAGAATTTTATAAAGTATTTCTCTTTCATTCAAATTTTCGGAAGTCGTAAATTGTTCAGATTTAATTACTTTAGATGAAATTTTAGGTTCATTAAATTCTAAATAATAGGATAATTTTTCTTCATCGACAATTCGATCTCCAATTTCTAGAACTGAAATTTGTTCAGCCAAATTTTTTAATTGCCTTATATTACCAGGAAATCTTTGTTTTTTTAAAAGGTCTTTAGCCTCATAAGTGAGCGAAATTGGTTTGACATGATTCATTTCAGAAAAATCAGTAGTGAATTTTCGAAATAATAACTCTATATCATCCCCTCGTTCGCGTAATGGAGGTACATAAATAGGAACAGTAGCTAATCGATAGTAAAGGTCTTCTCTAAATTTTCCTTTTTCGATGGCTTCTATTAAGTTTACATTAGTTGCTGCAACTACTCGTACATTTGATTTTTGTACCTTAGATGATCCGACTCTAATAAATTCACCATTTTCCAATACTCTTAATAATCTTGCCTGCGTTCCTAAGGGCATTTCTCCAATTTCATCTAAAAAAATAGTGCCTCCATCTGTTACCTCAAAATATCCCTTTCTACTTTCTAAAGCACCTGTAAAAGAGCCTTTTTCGTGACCAAAAAGTTCAGAATCAATTGTTCCCTCTGGAATGGCACCACAATTGACTGCGATAAATTGACCATGCTTCCTTTTTGATAATTGGTGAATAATTTTTGAAAAAGATTCTTTTCCCGAACCACTTTCTCCAGTAATTAGAACTGTCATATCCGTAGATGCAACTTGTTCTGCAACGGATATAGCTTGCAGTAGGGTTGGAGAATTTCCGATAATTCCAAACCTAGACTTTATAGAGGCAATATGGCTATTATTCATCATAATTAAGATACAATTTCACCCATAAGAGTTCCTGTTGTACAATTTGTTATTTTAACAAAAACATAATCACCTACTTTCTCTTCTTTTTTATCAAAAACGACAATTTTATTGGAATCATTTCTTCCAAAATGCTGTTGAGAAGACTTTTTAGAATCACCTTCTACCAATACTTTCTGAATTTGACCAACTTGACGCTGGTTTCTTAAACCAGAGTGTTTTCTCTGTAAATCAATTATTTCTGCCAGTCTTCTTTTTTTAATTTGTTCGGGCACATCATCGGTTAGCTTCTTTTCTGCTGGGGTACCAGGTCTTTCTGAATAAGCAAACATGTATCCAAAATCATATTGGACTTTTTCCATTAAGGATAATGTATCCTTATGCTCTTCTTCTGTTTCACTACAAAATCCTGCTATTAAATCATGTGATATGCCACAATCTTCTCCCAAAATTCTCCTTATCGCATCAACTCTATCTAAATACCATTCACGGGTGTAAGTACGATTCATTAATTCTAAAATTCGATTATTTCCACTTTGAGCCGGTAAGTGAATATTTTTACAAATATTTTCATATTTGGCCATGGTAAAAAGAACTTCATCAGTAATGTCTTTGGGATGGGAAGTTGAAAATCTAACTCTTAAATCTGGAGAAATTAAGGCTACATTTTCTAAAAGTTGAGCAAAATTAACAGCTTCTAAAGTAGTAGGGTTGACCCAATGATAAGAATCTACATTTTGCCCTAGAAGAGTTACTTCTTTATAACCTGCTTCGATTAAAGTTTCACATTCCTTAATTATAGAAAATAAATCTCTTGATCTTTCTCTTCCTCTGGTAAATGGTACTACACAAAAAGAGCACATATTATTACATCCACGCATAATGCTAACAAAAGCAGTTACCCCATTTGAATGTAATCTTACAGGCTCTATGTTTCCATAAGTTTCTTCTTTTGATAAAAAAACATTTATGGCTTTGTTACCTGCTTCAATCTCACCCATCAATCGAGGTAAATCACGATAAGAGTCTGGTCCTGCAACTAAATCAACAATTTTTTCTTCCTCAATTAATTTTACTTTCAATCGCTCTGCCATACAACCCAAAATACCTACAGTTAATTCAGGTTTATTTTTCTTTAACTGATTGAAATTTTTTAAACGATTACGAATTTTTTGTTCGGCATTATCTCTAATAGCGCATGTATTCAAAAGAATTGCATCAGCATCTTCTAATTTAGAAGTCGTTCCAAAACCATTCTCTAAGAGAATTGATGTAACGATTTCTGAATCCGCAAAATTCATTTGACAACCATAACTCTCGATATAAACCTTTTTTTGAATATCAGAATGAAAAAAATTTTCAGAAATTTTTGGAGAATCCAAACCTTCAACTTCTTCTTTTGATAATACTTTTAAATCTTGCATCTCTTTCTCAAAATAATTTAATCATACAAAGATATGACATTTTGACAGAATTAGGAGATGATTTTGCCTGAATTCAAGTAAATAATTTGATCGGATTGTATGGTTAATTCCTCATTATGGGTAACCATTAATATTGTTTGTTTGAATTCCTCCTTAATTTCTAAAAATAAATCATATAAATTTTTAGCATTTTCATTATCTAAATTTCCCGTAGGTTCATCCGCTAAAAGTAATCTAGGTTTATTTATCAAAGCTCTTGCCACCGCTACTCTTTGCTGTTCTCCACCTGAAATTTGGGATGGCAGTTTTTTTAACAAATTCATGATTCCTAACCTTTCAACAATTAAATCGAAATAGTTTTCTTCTTCTTGAGAAATTTTAAATTCACGAATATACAAAGGCAATAATATATTCTCCTTACAAGTAAATTCACCTAATAAATTATGAAATTGATAGACAAATCCTAAGTTTAAATTTCGAAATAAAACCAAGTCCTTCTCTTTAAATTGTGAATATGGATGACCCTCAAAAAGAATTTCTCCTGAATCAAAACTCAATAATGTACCAATAATATGTAACAATGTACTCTTACCAGACCCAGAAGGACCAAGAATGGAAACCAATTGATTCTTTTCAATTTTAAAACTTATATCATTTAAGATAGTTTGTTGTTGAATTACTTTGGAAATATTATTTAATTCCAACATTTTTTTGAACAATTTTTATATTTTTAATAAGTTAAGCTAAACTTTTAAATTTTTGGCAAATAAGTAGTAATTTCACGAATTAAAAAACAAAATTATTTAAAATGAATATTCACGAATACCAAGCAAAAGAAATTTTGAAAGACTACGGAGTTAGAATTCAGGAGGGTATCGTTGTTGATCAGGTGGAGGATGCAGTTCCAGCAGCAGAAAAATTAAAAGAACAAACAGGTACAGGTTGGTTTGTGGTAAAAGCCCAAATTCATGCAGGAGGAAGGGGAAAAGGTGGAGGTGTCAAACTTGCCAAAAATCTTGAGGAAGTTAAAGAGCGAGCAAGCCAAATTTTGGGGATGCAATTAATTACTCATCAGACAGGTCCTGAGGGTAAAAAGGTGAATAAAATTTTAATTTCCGAAGATGTTTATTATCCAGGGGAATCAGAAACCAAAGAATACTATCTTTCTATTCTATTAGACAGGGGCAAGGCTTGTAATGTAATCATGGCTTCGACTGAAGGTGGTATGGATATCGAAGAAGTTGCTGAACATACTCCAGAAAAAATAATTAAAGAGTGGATTGACCCAAGAATTGGTTTACAAGATTTTCAGGCTAGAAAAGTAGCTTTCTTGTTAGGACTTAGCGGTCAGGCTTTCAAAGAAATGGTTTCCTTCATCAAATCACTCTATAAAGCATATGTGGAAACGGATTCTTCTATGTTTGAAATTAATCCAGTTTTAAAAACATCTGACAATAAAATTTTGGCAGTTGATGCCAAGGTGAATTTAGATGACAACGCATTATATCGTCACAAAGATTTAGCCGTTTTGAGAGATGTAACTGAAGAAGATCCTTTAGAAGTAGAAGCAGCTGAAAATGATCTAAATTATGTTAAATTAGATGGTAATGTAGGATGTATGGTTAATGGTGCAGGATTAGCGATGGCAACCATGGATATAATCAAATTATCTGGAGGAGACCCAGCAAACTTTTTGGATGTTGGAGGTGGAGCAAATGCGAAAACGGTTGAAGCAGGCTTCCGAATCATTTTAAAAGATCCAAATGTTAAGGCAATTTTAATTAATATTTTTGGCGGAATTGTGCGTTGCGATCGAGTGGCAAATGGCGTGGTTGAAGCATACAAAAATATTGGAGAAATTAATATCCCAATTATTGTAAGATTGCAAGGTACCAATGCAGAAGAGGGTGCAGCAATTATTAATAATTCTGGTTTAAAAGTATTTTCAGCAGTTTTATTAAAAGATGCTGCGAAATTAGTTTCAGACGTATTAAAATAAAAAATGAAAATTATTTGTGTAGGTAGAAATTATGTGGATCATATTGCTGAATTAGCAAATGAAAAACCCACAGATCCAGTTCTTTTCCTTAAACCAGATACAGCAATTTTGGATAAAGAGAAAAATTTCTACCTACCTAAATTTTCAAATGATGTTCATCATGAAATCGAATTAGTATTTAAAATTGGTAAAGTTGGAAAAAATATAGATGCCAAATTTGCTTACAAATACATAGATTCATATGGCATTGGCATTGATTTTACAGCTAGAGATGTTCAATCAAAATTAAAAGAAAAAGGTTTGCCCTGGGAAAAAGCCAAAGCTTTTGATAGTTCTGCGTATATTTCATCATTTAAACCTTTTTCGGATGAAATATTACAAAATCCAATCCATTTTAAATTGATTAAAAATAAACAGTTAGTTCAAAGTGGAAATTCAGATTTAATGATATGGAAATTGGATGTTTTAATCCAAGAAATTTCAAAATATTTTACTCTTAAAACGGGTGATTTAATATTTACTGGGACACCAGCTGGTGTTGGAGCTGTTCAAGCAAATGATGTACTTGAAGGTTATCTAGAAGAAGAAAAATTATTTGAACTAAATATTCTTTAGCCATATGAAATTACAAATAGGAGATAGAGCACCTATCATAAATCAATCAGATTCTGACGGAAACTTGATCGATTTTAATCAATTATCCGGACAAAAAGTTGTTCTGTATTTTTATCCAAAAGATGATACACCAGGTTGTACTGCACAAGCATGTAATTTGAACGAAAATTTAGATTTTTTAAAATCTAAAGGATATAAAGTAATTGGTGTAAGTGTAGATTCTAATGAAAAGCATCAGAAATTTAAGAAAAAATATGGCCTTCAATTTTCTTTAATTGCTGATGTTGAACAAAAAATTGTAAATGATTATGGTGTTTGGGTAGAAAAATCCATGTATGGTAAATCTTATATGGGAATTGCGCGAACAACATTTATTATTAATGAAGAAGGTATAATTACAGATATTATTGAAAAAGTGGATACTAAAAACCATACGAGTCAAATCCACTAAAACTATTATGCAAACACAAGAATTAGAAAAAATTGCTTCTCAAGTACGAAGAGATATTTTAAGAATGGTTCATGCTTGTCAATCAGGTCATCCTGGTGGTTCTCTTGGTTGTACAGACCTTTTGGTTGGACTGTTTTTTAATTCCATGAATTTAAAAACAGATTCAAACAAAAATGTTGTATTCGATATAACTGGAAATGGGGAGGATGTATTTTATTTATCGAATGGCCACATAAGCCCTTTGCTCTATTCAGTATTGAGTAGAAAAGGATATTTCCCAACAGCAGAACTTGCTTCATTTAGAAAAATAAATTCGCGTTTACAGGGGCATCCTACTCCACACGAACACTTGGAAGGAATTAGAATTGCTTCAGGCAGTTTAGGCCAAGGTTTAAGTGTAGCAATTGGAACTGCTCAAGCTAAAAAATTAAATAATGATGCCAGTTTAGTTTATTGCCTAATGGGTGATGGAGAACAAAACGAGGGTCAAGTTTGGGAGGCAGCAATGTATGCTCCACATCATAAAGTTGATAATTTAATTGCCATTATCGATGAAAATGGACAGCAAATTGATGGTCCAACTGAAAAAGTAATGAGTAATAGAAACCTAGAGGCAAAATATAAATCCTTTGGTTGGGCAGTTCTACACATGGATGGAAATAATATGGCTCAAGTAATGGCTATTTTAAAGCAAGCAAAGGAGTTGACAGGTAAAGGGTCTCCAATTATGATTTTAATGAAAACAGAAATGGGTTCAGGAGTAGATTTCATGATGGGATCACACAAATGGCATGGAGTCGCACCAAATGACCAACAACTTGAAGAGGCTCTTGCTCAATTAAATGAAACATTAGGAGATTATTAAAATAAATTAAAATGGCATTTTTTACTTACGAGACAAAAAAAGATACAAGATCCGGTTTTGGTGCTGGTATGGAACAATTAAGTCTAACGAATCCTAATGTTGTAGCACTTTGCGCAGATTTAATAGGCTCCTTAAAATTAGAGGCTTTTATTAAAAATGCTCCAGAAAGATTTTTTCAAACAGGAATAGCTGAAGCAAATATGATTGGTATTTCAGCTGGTTTGGCCATTACTGGAAAAATTCCATTTGCCACAACATTTGCAAATTTTGGAACGGGTAGAGTATATGATCAAATCAGACAATCGGTCGCTTATTCAGGTACAAATGTAAAAATTTGTTGTTCACATGCTGGTTTAACATTAGGTGAAGATGGGGCAACACACCAAATATTGGAAGATATAGGTTTAATGAAAATGTTGCCAGGAATGGTTGTAATCAATCCCTGTGATTATAACCAAACAAAAGCTGCTACAATAGCTATTGCAGAATACGAAGGACCCGTATATTTACGATTTGGCCGCCCTGTAGTACCAGTATTTACTCCTGAAAATCAAAAGTTTGAAATTGGAAAAGCAATTAAATTAATTGAAGGAAATGATGTAAGTATTTTTGCAACAGGTCATTTAGTTTGGGAATCCATACAAGCTGCCGAAATTTTAAAAGAGAAAGGAATAGCTGCAGAGGTTATCAATATTCATACTATTAAACCTTTAGATACTGAGGCAATAATAGAATCAGTTTCGAAAACTAAATGTTTAGTTTCGGCTGAAGAACACCAGTTAAATGGTGGATTAGGCGACTCAATTGCACAACTTTTAATTCAAACTAAAGCCTATCCAATGGAATATGTTGGGGTAAACGATTCATTTGGTGAATCAGGTAAACCAGCTGAATTAATGGAAAAATATGGACTAAGTGCAAATAATATTGTAGAAAAAGCTTTAAAAGCTATCTCTCGGAAATAATTAAAAAGGATATCCAATTCCAATATTAAACTCTATTGGGTTTTCACCGCTTCTGAAAGAAGTTTTGTTGAAAACCCATTTTTTATTTACTTCATTCGCTGGATTTATCACTTTAGTGGCCAAATCCAATCTTAGTAGAAAATAATTAAAATCCCATCTTAATCCAAAACCTGTTCCAACAGCAATTTGGTTATAAAATTGATTAAAAGTAAAAATAGTTTCTGGAGCATTACCTGAATTATCGAAATTCCAAACATTTCCCGCATCCACAAATAATGCTCCATTTAAAGTCCCAAAAAATTTGATTAATTTAAATCGATATTCCAAGGAGGTTTCAAGCAAAATACTTCCCGGTTGTTCAATAATCTCTGAATTATTATTCGAACCAGGTCCTAATCTTCTAGGCTTCCATGCTCTAAGGCTACTAGGACCACCAATGAAAAAATTCTTTTCATATGGTAATTGAAAATTGTTTTCAGAACCATAAGCAAAAGCAATCCCTGATAAAAATTTATACGCTAATTGTGAATTACCTCGAATGCCAAGTAGTTTATATTTCCGATAATCAAAATTAAATCTTAAAAATCGGTAAAATTGAAGTTCTTGTTGACTACCAAACATTTTTGTAATAAAATCAATTTTATTACCTGGCAAAAAATTAAGGGTTGTACCTCCGGATTCAATTCCAACATTTAATGTGTAACCATTTATTAAAGAATTAGAACTATTAAAATTCCTTAAATTATAGACAAAATAAATTGAGGATACAAAAGATGGATTAAAGCTTCGATATAAATTATTACCCTTCAATTTTAGTTCATTTAAATAATTTTGAAATTCTTCCGAAATAGGAGTGATAGGATAGGATGTATTTATAATATTTAAATCAAGTAGAGATAATTGAAAATATTTATTAAAAGATTTACGCCAATTATACTTTTGGAAAACTTTTGAATTGGTGCGTAAATATTCAGGGCGATTGATATAATCAAAACCTATTCCAAACTGTGTTTGTGGAGAATAATAATCACCAAAAAATTGGTTGATTTTTTTAGAAAGATAAAGTTCCGGAAAATTTAAACTTGACGAAAAATTTAGCTCCAAATTATTTCTCGTTTGACTTGTATTAATAAAACCAGCCTGGGCTTCGTATCCTAATCTGATAGAAAAATCTAAATAATCTAATTTTGAAGTTACTCTTCTAATTTTTAAAGAATTTGTTAAAAAGGGTCCTGGAAATCCTCTAAATACACTACCTCCAATCTCTGAAGTAAAATTTAACTTATCGCTTTCAACAAGCTCTATATGAGGCGATAATACTGTTTTGTTTGTATCAAATCGAATGGAAACTGATTTAAATTGATCTGTCAAATAAATATTCTGTAAACCTTGATTAACTTTTGTATTAGAATATAAATCATTTGATTTAAACTTAATTAATTTTGAAAGAACATGTTTACTTTTAAAATCTAATGGTTGAAAATTATAGCCACTTTGTTCGTTTTTCCCTAAAAATTCTGCATCTGAAAATCGATATAATTTATCAAATAACTTATTTGTGAATAAACCTTTGGAATCAGGTATTTTATAAACTAGCCCAACTTTATTTAAACTTGAATCTTTGGTATCGTTTAAGTAAATTCCCACATCATTAGATGTAAAATAATAATAACCTTGGTCTTTAAAATATTTAGCAATAGACTCCTTTTCATTTTGAATAATTTCAGGATTAAGTTGTCTATTTTTGATAATAAGACTTTCAGAATTAATGTATTTATTTGTTAATTGATAAATGACTGGATTATTAATTAAAATAGAATCTTGTTTGGAAAAAATACTTAATTTACCTTCCTCAACTATTACATTAATTCCGATTAAATTATCTTTTACCAATGACGAGTCAATTACAATATTGATTTTGGATTTTAAATAACCGTTTTTTATATAGAATGATTTTAAATTTTTATTTAGATCACTTAAAAAACTCAATTCAAAATTTGGATTATAATTATTAAAAAAGTGTAACGCTGGATTTTTTAAACCTAAAGAGTCTCTAATTCGACGTTTATTTTCTAAAAACAAATAAATTTTAGCTGGAACAGGCCTTTTATAAGAATATTTTAATTGATAAACATTAGCTCGTAATTCAGACTCAGATACTACCTTTGTACCAGTAATGGATATATAATTTATTTTTGCTGATTTAGATACAAATTCATTATAACCCTTACAAGAGCTAAGGAAAACAATTAACGATAAAAACAATAAATAATTTTTCAAAATGTCATTAACGAATCGACAAATAAAATTAATCAATTCTTTACACTCTAAGAAAGGAAGAAAAGAGAATCTTAAATTTTTAGTGGAAGGGGAGAAAGTAATTCTTGAATTACTGAATTCAAATTGGAAAATTGATTTTATTGTTATCAATGAAAAATATTTAAATGATTTTAAACAAATACCTAACGTAATATATTTATCCGAGCATGAAATAACAAAGTTATCTAGTTTAAAATCTAATTCATTTGGTATTGCAGTTGTAGAAATGCATGACCCTATTTTTTCATTAAATGAATTAAATGGTACATATATTTACTTAGATGGTATCAGAGACCCAGGTAATTTAGGTACAATTATTCGAATTTGTGATTGGTATGGTATTAAATATTTATTTACCTCTTTGGATTCAACTGATTTTTATAATCCAAAATCAATTATTTCCAGCATGGGGTCTTTCACAAGAATTCAGGTTATTCCAATAGAATTTGAAAAATTAATTCAAACTCTTTCAAATTTTCAAATTGTAGGTACTTTTTTAAATGGTACAAATATTTATGATTATCAATTTAAAAATAATCAAATAATTGTTTTGGGAAATGAATCACAAGGTATAAGATTGGATATTGAATCCTTTATCAAAGACCGAATTACTATACCTAAAATAGGTGAAGCTGAATCCTTGAATGTAGGTATATCAACAGCTATTGTTTTGGATAATGTTTTTAGAAAAAAATTATGATTGTGACTCATTTAAATATTTTTCAATAAAATAATGAGCCAAATACAATAAAGGTGTAAATAAAATAGCAATGATAAATTTATATAAATAATTATTCATTGACACATTCATCCACTGATTAACTGACCAATTACCAAAAGCATAAAATGCAATACCAATAACTATTAAACTGTCAAAAAGTTGACTAATTAAAGTAGAACCTGTGGCCCTCAGCCAAATCATCTTTTTCCCAGTTTTATTCTTGATTTTTTCAAAAACAAAGGCATCTAGTAATTGACTGAATAAAAATGCTGAAATGGAACCAGTAATTATACCTAGTCCCTGCCTGAAAATTTTCTGAAAAGATTCATTTATGTTAAAACCATCTTTTATCCCATTAACTTCAAGCCAAAAATCAGCTGGAATTAATTTAGTTGCGAGATATATAATTGAAAAGGTATATAAAATGAAAACTGAAGTAGTATATGAAATAAATTTCACTCCTTTTTTCCCAAAGTAGTCATTTATAATATCTGAGGTAATAAAGACAATAGGCCAATTTAAGGCACCAGCTGTTTGATTAAAATCCCATCTATCTCCCCAAGGAGTCAACAATCCTATTGGGGAAAAGCCCAATGATTTTTCAATACTTACTATTTTAACACCAATAATTTCAGCTATAATAGCATTGGTTAAGAATATGCCAAATAATACTATAAATAACTTTTGCTTTCGCGAAAACTGGTTAAATATCATTTTCGATAATTTTCAAAATGTAAAGCTATTTTATCTAAGGCTTGGTTTAATTGTTCAACATGGGGAAGAAAAACAATTCTAAAATTGTTTTTTCCTGAAAAATTAAATCCAGATCCAGCAACAACTAATATTTTCTGCTCTTCTAATAATGACATTACAAAATGTGAATCATCTTTAAATGTAAACTTTGAAGGATCATAAGTCGGAAATAAATAAAGTGCACCTTTAGGCTTTACACAAGAAACCCCATCGATAGCATTCAATTTTTCCCAGGCTAAATTCATTTGTTTATATAAACGACCGCCTGGAGCCACTAAATCATTTATAGATTGATAGCCTCCTAAAGCAGTTTGAATACCAAATTGAGTAATTACGTTTGCACAAAGACGAGTACTAAAAAGAAAATTCAAGCCCTCAATATAGGATTTTGCACGATGTTTTGCACCGGTTAAAATCATCCAACCTCCTCTAAAGCCTGCTGCTCTGTAATTTTTAGAAAGTCCACCCATTGTAACAATTAAACATTCTTCACTTAATCCGGCTGCCGAATGATGATGAGTCTGATCAAATAAAATTTTATCATAAATCTCATCGGAAAAAACAATTAAATTATACTTGATCGCTATTTTAATAAGTTTTTCTATTGTTTCTTTTGAATATACTGCACCCGTAGGATTATTTGGATTGATAATTACTAAAGCTTTGGTATTTTTAGTTATTTTGGATTCTATATCTGCCAAATCAGGCTGCCATTCTTTTTCCTCATCACAAATATAATGCAGTGCTTTACCGCCTGCCAATTCTACTACGGTAGTCCACAATGGATAATCGGGTGATGGAATAAGTACTTCATCACCTGTATTTAGTAAAGCTGTCATGACCAGAGAAATCAACTCACTTACACCATTACCGATATAGATATCTTCGATCAAAATATTTTTTACTCCTAAATTTTGATAGTATTGCATGACTGCTTTTCTAGCAGCAAATAGGCCCCTGGAATCTACGTATCCTTGTGCATTCCGAATATTTACAATGATATCGTGAACAATCTCATCAGGTGTTTCAAATCCAAAAGCAGCGGGATTACCTATATTTAATGAAGTGATTTTGTAACCTTGATTTTGAAGAGCAAGCGCTTTTTCATATACGGGTCCACGAATTTCATATTTCAAATGCTCTAAACGCTTACTTTTTAAGATTTCCATTAACAATTCAAATAAAGAATAGTAAATTTAAACATTCAAATTGAAATAATTTCTAATAATGTTTGAAAATCAACCGATATTAATCCTTTCAGGGATTTTTCTTATTCTATATTTGGGATTATTCTTACGTTATTATTTAATCTCTAGAAGTATATTTACCTTATCAAAATTTATATTGGTAAATGTTTTCATTCGAGTGGTTATTTTTTGTCTTCTTTTGATATTATTTAATTTACAAGAACAAAATCAAACCAATTTTGGCAAATCTGATATTTATATATCCTTAACAAGTCAATCTATAAATTTGCCTCAACAAGATATTGTCAAAAAACTTTCCGAATATTTAAATACTCACCCTGAAGTAGATAAAATAGGATTTTCCTTTTCGAATGTATTTGGAAATTATCTAATTATACCAAAATTGGATAGAAAGAATATTTTCAATTATTTGAATCGATTTGAAATTAAAAAATTACCAAAACTAAAATTTAATTTACCTCCAGAGAAAATGGTATTCTTATTACAATCAACTAAAGAAAGTAATATTGATAATTATACTTTTTTCAAAAAAATATCTAGTTATTTTAATCTTTATATAATTTCCAAACTGCGTATTTATTTATTAATTTTGACAATATTTCTAATCGCCTTGGATATTTTATTAGTTAGAAAAATTATTAAAAATTAAGTTTTGTTTGTCACCATTTTTCATTCAATTCTATTAATTATTCAATTATTCATTTCGGATAGTTCGAGTGTCTATAATCAAAAATTGATTAACATTAAATTTGCATTACGATTCAAAAAATTTGATTCAGCGAAAAAAAGTTTAATGGAATTGGAGAGTAAAAATATTTTTAATAATTATCAAATTCACAATCAAATCAAATTGATTGATTTAAAGAGCAATAAAGGCTATTTTGATAACGAATTAGTGAAAAATAAGGTCCTTCAAGCATTACTTTTATTTGAAAATGGGAAAAAAAACAATTCACTTGAGTACTTAAAGTCAGATATTTCTAAATTTCAATCCGATACATTAGTTGCCTGGTATGAAATCATTGCGAGTAGGCAAAAAATTAGTAATAATTCAAAAATTTCATTCGCATCAAATGAAACAAAACAATTTGACACAAATGAGGCATTAGATTTATTGAATTTAATGAAGAATAAAGAAAAATACATAAAATATGAATAGTTCAATAGATCAATTTGAATTCCCTAATCAAACTTCCTTCTACAAAGGAAAGGTTAGAGATGTTTATGGAATAGGAGAAAATAATTTGTTAATGATTACTAGCAATAGAATTTCAGCATTTGATGTTATTTTACCTAAATCCATACCATTCAAGGGTCAAGTTTTAAATCAAATCGCTTCATATTTTCTCCAATCGACTGAAGATATTGTACCCAATTGGTTGTTAGCAAATCCTGACCCAAATGTTGCATTTGGAGTAAAATGTGAACCAATACCAATAGAAATGGTTATTAGAGGATATGTTGCAGGTCATTTAGCTAGAGAATATAAAAGTGGAAAAAGGCAAATTTGTGGGGTTTCTTTACCTGAAGGACTAAAAGAAAATCAGCAATTGCCAATCCCAATTATTACTCCAACTACAAAGGCCTCAGAGGGTCACGACCAAGATATTTCTGTTAATGATATTATTTCAGAAGGTATTGTTGACAAAGACATAATGGATCAATTGTGTTCTATAACAAAAAAATTATTTGAACGTGGACAATCAATGGCTCGTGAAAGAGGACTCATATTAGTTGATACAAAGTATGAATTTGGTATTGTTAATGGTGAAATCATGCTAATGGATGAAATTCACACACCTGATTCATCAAGATATTTTTATTTAAATACCTATCAAGAATTATTGGATAATAATTTGCCGCAAAAACAATTATCCAAAGAATTTGTTAGGGAGTGGTTAATTTCTAATAATTTTCAAGGTAAAGAAGGTCAAACTATACCAGAAATGCCTGATTCATTTATTAATGAAATTTCTGAAAGGTATATTTTATTATTTGAAGAAATCACAGGAAAAAAATTTGAAAGATTTCCACAAGATGAAATTAATTCAAGAATATATAACAACACATTAAAATTTCTAAGCGATGTCAAGTAATCAATTGTTTCAATTGGAGCAAAATGAAAGCTATGCTTTAATTGAATGGAATTCAAATCTACTCATTCAGGAAAATTATGAAGAACTAGAAAATCTAGTAAGACTATTATTCAAGAAAGAATACAGCAATATAATCATCAATATGTCCAAAGTAGACACCTTGGATGGATATGGTGTATCTGCAATAAGAAAAGGCACTAAAATATGTATAAATGAAAATGGTCTTTTCGTAGTCGTAAATAAAAAAGATGAAATTATTGAACGTTTAGATGCTGCAAATATTGATGGTTTAACCTTAATGAATACCGTTCAAGAGGGTGTGGACGCTATTTATTTAAATGATTTAGAGAATGATTTTGGTGCTGATGAAGAAAATGATGAGTTTTCAAGTGAAGATTATTCAGAAGATTATTGATTAAAATTGTATTCTTTTTAGATTATTTATGCTTGTTTTTTGAAATTTCAAATTCAAAAGAATATTTTGATTAAATAGTATTTTGCCAAATTAATTTTTGGTTAAATTTGAAATTAGTAGATTTTATCTTTAAAAACATACGTTTTAAAAGATTTTATATTGTCGCAATATTTAATTTTATTATTAGAATAATTATAATTTAGATGATGAAGATGAATTCAGAAAATGGTTTATACCGGAAAGAATTTGAACATGATGCTTGTGGAATAGGTTTTGTTGCAAGTTTAAAAGGTATTAAATCTCACCGAATCGTAGAAGATTCCATAAAAATGTTGATTCGTATGGATCATCGTGGAGCTTGTGGGTGCGATCCTAATTCTGGTGACGGAGCTGGAGTATTATTACAATTACCACATGAATTTTTCATAGAGGAGACATCTAAATTAGAATTCACACTGCCTGCCTTAGGTAACTACGGCGTTGGTATGGTTTTTTTTCCAAAAGATGAATTATTAATTAAAGAATGTAAGGAAGTAATTGAACGTAAATCTAAAAAATTAGGATTACGAATTTTGGGATATAGAATTGTACCCGTTGATAACGGAGACATACAAGGAGCAGATTCAGGTAACGCAGAACCTTCCATTCAACAATTATTTATTGAAAGACCTGAGTCTTGTAAAACAGATATCGATTTTGAAAGAAAATTATACATATTCAGACAGTATGTTACTAAGTTATTAAACGATACAATTCCTGGCTTAAATAATAATTTTTATTTTACATCTCTTTCCTGTAGAACAATAATTTACAAAGGAATGTTAACAACGATGCAGGTACCAGGCTATTTTGTAGACCTACATCAAGAAAATTTCACATCTGCATTAGCAATTGTTCATTCAAGATTTTCTACCAATACTTTTCCTGAATGGAAATTAGCTCAGCCATTTAGATTTATTGCCCACAATGGTGAAATTAATACCGTAAAAGGTAATTCATCTTGGATGCAAGCTCAATCAGCCTTGTTTTCAAGCAAATATTTTAGCAAGGAAGAACTTGACATGATTTTACCTGTTTGTTCATTAGGACAATCAGATTCTGCCATTTTAGATAATGCAATCGAATTATTGTACTTAACTGGAAGATCATTGCCACATGTCATGATGATGTTAAT
>JACCDK010103743.1_pt1 | contig 22960 bp, 16 predicted proteins | sample 7445871 | NCBI WGS metagenome assembly JACCDK01 (sample SAMN15323436, study PRJNA562643) | freshwater metagenome | isolation source: river surface water | place: USA:Blue River Watershed | collected 2017-08-15 | reverse complement strand
ACCGCCATCGAGTATGCCTTCGATGTAATTGGGCTCGCCTTGCGATTTAAGGTGATTGACGACACGATGCACTTCGTCGTCGGACACAAACGCGCCGTGTACACGCACGGGCAAACCGGTACCGGGCGGCAGGTAAAGCATATCACCCATACCGAGCAGCGCTTCGGCACCCATCTGATCGAGAATGGTGCGCGAATCGATCTTGCTCGATACCTGAAAGGCGATTCGCGTCGGAATATTGGCCTTGATCAAACCTGTAATCACATCCACCGAAGGACGCTGCGTGGCAAGTATCAGGTGTATGCCCGCTGCACGTGCTTTTTGCGCGATGCGAGCGATGAGCTCTTCCACCTTCTTGCCAACGACCATCATCAGATCCGCCAATTCATCGATCACGATAACGATGGTCGGCAATTTCTCCAGCGGCTCAGGCGCATCGGGCGTGAGGCTGAAGGGATTGGGGATTTTTTCTTCCTTCTTTTCAGCGTCTGCGATTTTCTGGTTGTACGTGGACAGATTGCGCACACCCAGCTTGGACATGAGCTTGTAGCGGCGCTCCATTTCATTCACAGCCCAGTTCAGCGCGTGGCCGGCTTGCCGCATGTCGGTAACCACGGGTGCGAGCAGATGGGGAATGCCTTCGTAGATCGACAGTTCAAGCATTTTGGGATCGATCAAGATCAGACGCACCTGATTCGGATCCGCCTTGTAGAGCAGCGAAAGAATCGTTGCATTGATGCCGACTGATTTACCCGATCCCGTGGTACCTGCGACCAGCAGGTGGGGCATCTTGACTAAATCTGCCACCACAGGATTGCCGGCGATATCTTTGCCCAGACCAATGGTAAGCAGCGAGGCATTATCGTTGTAGACCTTGGAGCCCACAATCTCTGACAAGCGTACGATCTGGCGCTTGGGGTTAGGCAGCTCCAGACCCATGTAGTTCTTGCCCGGGATGGTTTCGACAACGCGAATCGAGGTCAGCGATAGCGCACGCGCGAGATCACGAGCCAGATTGACGATCTGACTGCCTTTGACACCTGTCGCAGGCTCAATCTCGTAGCGTGTGACGACGGGGCCGGGATAGGCAGCAACCACTTTGACTTCGACACCGAAGTCGGAAAGTTTTTTCTCGATCAGACGGCTGATGAATTCCAGCGTCTCGACTGCTACGGTTTCCTGTTCGGCAGGGGCTTCATCCAGCAAAGAGAGCGGGGGCAAATTGGTATCGGGCAGGTCGAGGAACAAAGAGACCTGCTTCTCTTTTTCCACGCGCTCGGATTTGGGTACCGAGACAACTTGCGGAACGATTTGTATGGGCGCATGCGATTCGACGATACGCGCGCGTTCCTGAACAACGATTTCCTCGCGTTTTACAGCGGCTTCAAGACCGGCTTTGCGATCTTCAGCAGCCGCGTAACGTGCAGCGATCCATTGCCCAAAATTTTCTATCCCGCCACCGAGCTTCTCGGCAACCGCCATCCAGGAGACATGGAAACAGAGACTGAAACCCAGTCCGAAAAACAGCAATAAGAGCAAGGTACCGCCGTCAAAACCAAAAATGCTCTGCACACTGCCACCGATGATTTCCCCCAATACGCCACCATGCTTGCCGGGTAACATAAATTTCCAGGAGTACATGCGGATATGTTCCAGTGCAGAGCTCCCGACTAAGAGCATGACAAAACCAGCGCTGCGTATGCCGGCTTCGTAACGATGTGGTTTCTCGGGTTCTTTCTTCAGCAGGAAGCGTTGCGCCAGATGACGATAGCTGACCCAGACTGCGGCGAGCAAAGCAATACTCCACCACCAAGCAGAAAACCCAAATACGAAGAGCATCAGATCGGCGAGCATGGCGCCGGCAGAGCCACCCCAGTTATCCGGACGCACATTGGCAGCACTGCGATGGCAGCTGCCGTCCCCAGGCGCCACGGACCAGCCGGGATCACAGGGCGAGTAGGTAAATAGCGCCAGTGTCAGGTAAGCACAGAGTACGGCAAACACCAGCCAGCGTGCCTCGGACAGCAAACGAATGAGTCGGTTGGGCAAGGGATCAGGCGGTGGGGCCGGCGGCGTGCGAGTGTAGGGTGTGGTGGTTCGGGTCATGACTGATTGGAATTCCGGCGGCGCGAGTGAGTCTTTGTCAGTTCATCTATAATTTACGCCTTATTTCGGCGGCACTATCGCATGAATCAGTGCAGGATGATACTCCCTCCCGGATACCTGTTCTCCTCAAGCTCCAAGCCCCCGCCTGACCCAACATTATTGTTCATTTCAGAAGATCCTTATGTCCAGCACCAAACATGCACGTGTCCTTATCATTGGTTCCGGCCCAGCCGGCTACAGCGCCGCTGTCTACGCAGCCCGCGCCAACCTCAATCCGGTGCTGATCACCGGTGTCGAACAGGGTGGCCAGCTGATGACGACCACCGATGTCGAGAACTGGCCCGGCGATCCCATGGGCGTCCAGGGCCCTGAGCTGATGCAGCGTTTGCTGCAGCATGCGGAGCGCTTCAATACAGAAATCATTTTTGATCATATCCACACCACGCACCTGAAAGAAAAGCCAATCCGACTGGAAGGTGACTCAGGCAGCTACACCTGTGATGCGTTGATCATTGCTACTGGCGCCTCCGCGCAATATCTGGGTCTGCCCTCGGAAGAAAAATTCATGGGCAAAGGCGTGTCAGCCTGCGCGACATGCGATGGTTTTTTCTATCGCAATCAGGAAGTCGCTGTCGTGGGTGGCGGCAATACGGCGGTCGAAGAGGCACTCTATCTCTCGAACATCGCCAGCAAGGTGACTGTGATTCATCGCCGCGATAAATTCCGTGCTGAACCTATTCTGATCGATCGTCTGATGGCGAAGGTCGCGGAAGGCAAAGTCGTCATCCACTGGAACCACACGCTCGATTCCGTGACCGGTGACGACAGCGGCGTGACAGGTATCGTCATCAAATCCACCGCCGATGGCAGCACCCAACCACTGACACTACATGGCTTATTCATCGCTATCGGACACAAACCCAATACCAGTATCTTTGACGGGCAGCTTGACATGCGCAACGGTTACATCATCACGCGCAGTGGCCTTGAGGGCATGGCGACCATGACCAGTATCGAAGGCGTTTTCGCAGCGGGCGATGTGCAAGACCATATCTACCGTCAGGCGATCACTAGCGCCGGTACAGGCTGTATGGCTGCGTTGGACGCGCAACGCTATCTGGAAAGTCTCGAGTAAACAGCCTACAGAAACACACGAGGCACAGGCTCGAGGCCGGTAATTCCATGCAATTTCCCCCTTACAGGGTCCGTGCTTATGAAAGACTTCACCGAACTTAAGTCGCTACAGAAGCAACTAAGCGAACAGGCGGCTGCAAAAGCGCAAGCAGAGCGTGAGCAACGTGAGCGCGAAGAACAACTCGCTCGCGAGGCCAACCTGTTTCGCCATAGTATCGGTGAGGTCAAACCTCTTAACGCCCCGCCCAGAGTGGAGCCGCCACCGCAGTATCCGCTACCGATACCCCATCAGCGCATCGCCGACGATGAAGCGGTGATGTATGAATCGCTCTCGGATGAATTCAGCATCGATACGCTGCTCGAAACTGATGAGGCACTCAGCTATGCGCGCAGCGGCATAGGCCCGGATGTGCTCCGTAAACTGCGCGGCGGCGAATGGGTGACACAGGGACAACTGGATTTGCATGGACTGCGAACCGATGAGGCGCGCGAGGCAGTGGCGCTTTTTTTGCGCGAATCCGTGCGACGCGGCTTTCGTTGCGTTCGCATCATTCACGGCAAAGGTCTGGGGTCGGTGAACAAGACGCCCGTGCTGAAAAACAAAGTCAGGAACTGGCTGGTGCAGAAGAGCGAAGTGATTGCTTTCTGTCAAGCGCGCGCTGCGGACGGCGGCAGCGGCGCGCTGATGGTATTGCTGAAAGGGTGAGTTTGGCGGGGTGAAGATTTGAAGACACTGGACCCCAGCTTTCGCTGGGGTGACGATTTTTAGGCTAATGGCTCTGAATACCGTCGCCCCAGCGAAAGGTGTAGCGAGGGTTTCATGCAGCACGCTGCATGCCCGCAAAACGGCTCTGGCTTGCAAGCCAGAGCGCGCCCTGCAAGGGGGTCCAGTGTCTTTCGTTGAATACCTGAAAAAAACTATTGCTCGTGGACTTGAATCAACAGCATCAAACTGCCTCGGCCCCAGTCTCACCCGTACGAATACGAATGACTTGCTCCACAGCCCGCACGAAGATCTTGCCGTCGCCAATTTTTCCAGTACGCGCGGCTTTGACGATGGCTTCGATGGCGTGCTCGACCACCTCTTCACTGACGACGGCTTCAACCTTCACCTTGGGCAAAAAATCCACCACGTATTCGGCACCGCGGTAAAGCTCGGTATGACCTTTCTGACGGCCAAAGCCCTTGACTTCAGTAACGGTCAGGCCGGTGACACCCACGCCCGCGAGTGCTTCACGGACTTCGTCAAGTTTGAAAGGTTTGATGATGGCGGTGATCTGCTTCACGAGATACTCCTGTTAATAGTTAGTCTTTGAATTTTGAAGTAATCGGGTAGCGCCAGTCCCGACCAAAAGCGCGATGTGTCACGCGCGGACCCACCGGTGCCTGCCTGCGCTTGTACTCATTGATCCTGATGAGCCGGGTAATTCTCTCAATGTCTTCTTTACGATAACCTGCCGCCAGCAGTTCTGCAACGCCTTGCCCCTCTTCCATGAACAGCCGCAGAATGCCATCCAGCACATCATAGGGCGGCAGTGAGTCCTGATCGGTCTGATTCGGCCTGAGTTCAGCCGACGGCGCGCGTGTCAGTATGCGCTCTGGTATTACCGCAGAGATGCCATTTCGATAATCACAAAGCCGGTAGACTAGGGTCTTTGCGATATCTTTGATAACCGCATAGCCACCTGCCATGTCGCCATAGAGGGTGCAATAGCCGGTGGCCATCTCGCTCTTGTTGCCCGTGGTGAGGACGATAGCACCTGTCTTGTTGGACAGCGCCATCAGCAAGGTACCGCGTATGCGTGCCTGAATATTTTCTTCGGTGGCGTCTTCAGGCAGACCATCAAACTCGAATGCCAGCGCTTTGCGGAAGGCATCGAAGCAATCGCTGATGGGAACCTCGTCATAGCGAACGCCGATGCGCGCGACCATCTCGCGTGAGTCGATCCACGATATGTCTGCCGTATACGGCGAAGGCATCATGACCGCACGTACCTTGTCTGCACCGAGGGCATCGACTGCGATCGCCAGCGTGAGCGCAGAATCAACGCCGCCTGACAAGCCAATAATGGCCCCGGGAAAACCATTCTTGCCCACGTAATCACGAACGCCTGTCACCAATGCGGAATAAACCTGTGCTTCGACCGGAAGTGCGGGCGCCAACGTCTGACTTTTGGGCTCGGCACCCTCAAATGCGATGATGGCCAGCGCCTCTTCGAACGAGGGCAGCTGTGCACACATCTCACCTTGAGCATTCAGTACGAAGGAGCCGCCATCAAAGATCAGTTCATCCTGAGCGCCAAACAGATTGGCGTAGACCAGCGCCAAGCCCTGACGGCTGACATGTTCGCGCATGACCTCTTGCCGCAGATGCTGTTTGTTCATGTGATAGGGCGACGCATTGGGTACCAGCAAAACCTCGGCACCGGCCGCGCGCGCCTTGGCGGGCATGTCGGGAAACCAGGTGTCCTCGCAAATATTCAGCGCGAAGCGTGTGCCTTTGACGGTAAAAACGCAGACATCATCCGCCGGAGTGAAATAGCGCTTCTCGTCAAAAACAGTGTAGTTGGGCAGTGCCTGTTTACAGTACGTGGCGATGATCTTGCCGTTGCACAGTACCGATGCGGCGTTGTAATTGGCATCGTTGCGCGTCAGCGGGTGGCCAACGATCACATGCAGATCGGTCAGGGTGGCCATCTCTGCCGCCAGTGTCTGCAACGCCAGATCGGATTTTGCGTAGAATGATCGGCGTAGCAGCAAGTCCTCTGGCGGATAACCCACCAGCGACAATTCGGGCGTGAGAACAATGTCTGCACCTTGCGTCGCCGCAAGGCGTGCGAAATCAGCGATGCGCTGTGAATTGCCCGCCAGATCTCCGACGGTGCTGTTGATTTGTGCGATGGCTACGTTGACTGTCATGGCCGTGAATCAGGCTGCAAAGAAAGAATGAGACCCCTGCTTCAATGAAGCCTATCCCGCAAAAGTCGAATTATCGCACGCGTGTGCTTTCCTCTCTGGCGGAGGCGGGGCAGCAAGCCTGGGACGCGCTGGTATCTCTACAGCCGGAGGCGAATCCCTTCCTGTCCTATGCCTTCCTGCATGCGATGCATGAATCCGGCAGCGCAAGCGAGGATACGGGCTGGCAGCCGCAGTACCTGACCCTGTGGGAGAACGATACGCTGGCAGCGGCGCTGCCGATGTATGCAAAATTCCATTCCTACGGTGAGTATGTATTCGACTGGGCATGGGCCGATGCTTACCGGCGCAATGGCCATGAGTACTATCCCAAGCTTTTGTCAGCGATACCTTTTACGCCGGTGACAGGCGCACGGCTGATGGCGCGTACTGAAGATGCTCGCGCCGCGCTCGTGAAGGCTTTGCTGGATGTGCAGCAGGCTAGCGATTTGTCTTCTACGCACATCCTCTATCCACCCGCAGATCAGGCCCTGCAGTTGGAAACTGCGGGTTTCATGCTGCGCAGCGGTGTGCAGTTTCACTGGCAGAACGCAGGCTATGCGAATTTTGAACAATTTCTGGATACGCTCGACCAAAAGAAGCGCAAAAACATACGTGCAGAGCGTCGCAAGGTGCGCGAAACCGGTATCGTCCTGCACCAGATTCGTGGTCATGATGCAAGTGAGGAAGACTGGCAATTCTTTAAGCGCTGCTACGACCACACCTATCGAGCGCATTACTCCAGCCCTTACCTGAATCTGGATTTTTTTCTGCGCATAGGACAAAGCATGCCGGAAAATATTCTAATGGTGATTGCTGAACGCGAAGGCAAGCCGATTGCATCATCCCTGTTAATTCATGATGAAAAACGCTTGTACGGACGTTACTGGGGAGCGATTGAACAGCATCCTTGCCTGCACTTCGAGACCGCGTATTATCAGCCGCTCGAATTCTGCATCAGCGAAAAAATCAGTTCATTCGAAGGCGGCGCTCAAGGCGAGCACAAAATGGCAAGAGGATTTTTGCCGCAGAAAACCTGGTCCGCGCACTGGCTGGCCCATCCGGGATTTGCAGATGCGGTTGAGCGTTTTCTTGCTCAGGAAGGTCAAGGTATTGCGGCGTATATGGATGAACTCAACGACCGTAATCCGTTCAGAAAATAGGAGAACGACTGGCCGTCCCATGATCAGTTACCGAGAGCAGCCGGATATCAATTATCCGGCTGTTGGTCGCGACATCAGAAGTTCGGCTTGCTTGCAGCGCGTTTGTACGCTTCAACACCATTCATGATCTCGGCCTGCGCGTCAGCCGGGCCAAACCAGCCATCGACCTTCACCCATTTACCGGGCTCAAGATCTTTGTAGTGTTCAAAGAAATGCTGAATCTGTTTCAAACGCAGCACATTCATGTCTTCGGGTTTTTGCCAGTGGGTGTAGATAGGCAGTACCTTGTCCACAGGTACCGCGAGAACTTTGGCATCACCGCCGGATTCGTCGGTCATTTTGAGTACACCAATGGGACGACAGCGAACGACCACACCGGGAATCAATGGAAACGGTGTGATGACCAGCACATCGACCGGATCGCCGTCATCGGCAATGGTATGCGGCACGTAGCCGTAGTTACATGGATAGTGCATCGACGTTCCCATGAACCGGTCGACAAAAAGTGCGCCAGATTCCTTGTCGACTTCATATTTGATCGGATCAGCATTCATCGGGATTTCAATGATGACGTTGAAATCGTTAGGCAGGTCGCGACCTGACGGGACGTCGTTGAGACTCATGGTTTACCTCAGGGAGTTTAAAAACGAATAACCCATGATTATAGCGGGGCAGGCTTTCCTTCGGCTTACAGATGATGCGAAGGATTGAGGGTTGTCTCGGCAGAGCACCGGCCTAGCGTCCTCAGCTTGCGGCCTAGCGAGAGGGACTCTTGGGTTTGTCCTGCTGTGTGGTGAGCGCACACAGGCGATAATGAACTGCCGCCGCCTCAGATTGATTCAGTGCTTCGTGCATCTGTGCAAGACGCAAATGCGCTTCCTGAACAACGCCTCGCTCAGCGGTGCCAGCCATTGCCTGCTCAAGATGGCGCTGCGCTTTACCCCAGAGTTTTTGTTTCAGACACAAAGCACCCAGCACTAGCGACAACTCGGGATCGCTGGGACGCTCTCGTGCCCAGCGCTCGCCGTTTTCGATCTGAGCCAGTAGAGTGGCTGAGCCTTCGGGCGCCGCACAATTGCGGTAGGCACGCAGCAGTCGCGTATCCCATTGCACGGCGAGCGCTTTTTCAATGATGTCAGCCGCCTCCTGTTGCCGACCAATTTTCATATAAGCGTTCGCGGCCAAGGCTGCGATGCCGGGGCTCACACGGTCTGCAGCGGGTACTGTCACCCAGAGCTTTTTTAGGGCCTCGGGATCCTCCGCTGCGATAGGCAGCAACGCTTCATAGGCCATATCGCGCAATCGGCGGGAGAGCGTGGGGTGCAAGGCTTCATGCTTGTCGAGCAAACGAACCAGCCGCAATACCTCGGGCCAGTTGCGCGCGCTCTGGTGCACACGTAACGCCAGACGCAGCGCCTGCGCATGCTTGATGCCATGAGTATTCAATTCCGAAATGGCGGCCAGCGCGTCATCGATTTGCCGGTTGTCTTCGGCGAGTAACTCGGCCATGGTCATCAGGCGCGCAGTACGCAAAGTATTGTCCTCGCCAGCAGCCGTCAGCCATTCATCGCGACGACGATTTTGCTGGAGACGGTGCGCGGAGCGCGCACCAATCAGCGCCGCCAAACCAGCGTACTCGGGTGCCAGCGAGGCTCGGGTTGCGGATTTTTCTGCACGCCCAAATCGACCTTCGAGATAGGCCTTTAAAGCTTCTTGTAATGCACGTCCGGATTCACGCAACTGACGCGTCGCACGATAGCGCTCAACCCGCGCGGGCATTGCGAGTGTGGTGCGCAAGGTGCTGATGATGACAAACATCAAGGCGAACAGCACCACGATGGTAACGATGAAAAAATTCAGCGACAAATCCACCCGGTAGGGCGGATAGAAAAAAACTACGTTCCCCGGATTAAAACGTGCCAGTACCGCCAGCCCGATAGCCGTGGCAAAGAGTGTCAGTATCCAGAGAAAGAAACGCATAGTCGATGCGGCCGGGTCAGGGTCTGCTGGACCGCGACTGACGCACGGCATTCAGACTGTGCGACAGAGTCGGCATTTCGATGTTAAGTACGCTCTCCTGCAACTGGCGTATCTGCTCGCGACCTGCCTTGGTCTGGCGCGCACGCGTATCGAAGTAGCGAACTAGCGCACGATCGGCTTCGATCAGGTCACTGCGGAAAGCGGCATCATTGCGAGAGAGCAGCGCAATACGAGCGTTCAATAAACGCAGCTTGAGGTTCTCGCGTGCGAAAAATGCCTCGCCCGGCGAGAGCAGTAGCGCCTCTGGCGAGCTGACGACGCGAACCCGCACCAGATCCCGGATGTCGTGCCAGAGATCGCTAGTCCAACGCTGCCAGTAGTCCAACCATGCGCTGCGCCAGCCTTGCATAACAGAAGTATCCACGACACCCGCAGCTCCGGATGCCGGTACCGTCGCGAGGCGCGTCTTGGGTGGGGGGGCAAGCACGGCAGGCTTTTCGTCGGACAGCAAAGGCATGCTGTCTATCTCGGCAACCAGCGTATCCAGACGCAGGGCGATGCCGGTGAGATCCATATTGGGCAGGCTTTTGAGGTTGTCAATATCTCGGGCAATCGCCCTGCGAACCGCAATGAATTGCGGACGGTCGGCCCGCGACAGACGGGCATCGGCATTTTGCAGGGCAATCAGAGCGCCGCGAATATTCCCAGCCAGCTGCAGCTGCTGGCTGGCAGTCGAGAGCACTTGCTCGATCTCCGCCAGTGCCCATTCATCCCGATTTTTGGCAAGGTCCTGATAGAGCTGCTCCAGCGCGAGCTGCTGGCCCTGCGATTCAATCTGCTTTGACTCGAGCACGGCCACCTTGCCCTGCAATACCTTGAGCTCATCATCAACACGGCTGGCAATGAGCTTGGTTTGACTATTCGTTTGCTCTCCACTCTGGAGCCGCTGAGCGACTTCACGGCGAAGCTCAGTCACGTCCGTACGCGCATTCCACCATTGCAGTGCCAGCAGCAAAGCGAGTGCCCCAATCACGGCTTTGAGTCGGAATTCAGGCTGCCTCACAAGGTCGGGCAAGCGCCACCCGGCAGAGGGCGCTGCCTTGAGCGCATCAGCCTTCGCAGCGGGTTCCGCAGGCGGGTTGGGTGACGATGTCACCGGGGACGCGTCCAAAGTCGCAGCTGTCGGTTCGGTCGCGCCTGCATCCGTTGATGCGCCCACTGCTGATTTGTCGGGATGTTCACTCATGTGCGAGATTGTATCGCGGCGAACAGGGCTTCGTCGCCTGATGCTGTGCGTATGAGTCGTTGAAATCCGAGTTCTTCCGCCGTGTGCGCGATTCGCTCATGCGGAACGATGAGCGTACTCGTCTGCAAAGTTAAACAAGCGTCGGCGCCAGCCACCTCCAGAGTCATTGCCTTCAGGTAGCGCAGCGCTTCTGAACTGGTAATGACCCAGTCGCTCTTGCTGGCAAGCAGATTCATGAGCTCAGACCTGCGAATATCGTTAATCTGTGGTGGGCAGCGTCGGTATGCGGCTACTTGTTCGACCTGAATTCCCGCGTCTCGCAAACGGTCTGCAAGTAATTCTCGACCGGTTTCGGCACGAACAATGAGAACTTTTTTGCCCGCGAGCGCAGGCAGATCAAGCACTTCCAGCAGCGTCTCGGAATCGGTGCGCTGCAGATTGACAGGACTGACGATAGGGGCGCGATCCGGGGTCAGGCCGTAGCGAGTCAACGCCATCCGACTGCCTTCTCCCACCACAGCCGCGGTCAATCCCGCCGGCCAGTGATCGATGTGCTCAAATGCCGCATCAATCGCGTTCGGGCTCACGAAGGCGACCATCTCGTAATCGGATAGCCGCTCCAAAACCCTTTTTAGCTTGCGCGTGTCGGGCAGTGGCTGAATATCCAGCAATGGAAAGTTACGCGCATCGATCCCCGATGCTCTCAGCCGCGCCACCAATGGCTCGGTCTGGGCAAACGGGCGGGTGATGGCGACAGGCCTGTCAGTTTGCAGCATGAAAGCCACCTGCGAAGGGAAAGATTCAGTGTTGTCGACGACAGTCAAGTATCACTCGAATACGGCTGAGCGCCTGATTGGCAGTCGGCAGCGCTGAAGCGAACGGTACTTATTCGTCAGTCTTGCATTCGGCAAGGATGGATCTCGCGTCTTGGTCCTCGAGCAGACTGGCAATCTGCCGACCCAGCGCTTCCGGCGCCGTCGACTCGCCGTTGATTTCGGCGCGGGCAATCCGTTTGCCATCGGGCGTTGCAACCATGGCCCGCAAATGCATGGCGCTGCCATCGACGGTAGCGAAGGCGGCCAGCGGAATCTGGCAACTGCCTCCGAAGGTCAGCGACAAGGTCCTTTCTGCGCGTACCGCATGAGCGGTATCAGGGTGGTTCAGCGGTGCCAGCAATTGCCGAAGGTCTTCACGGCCAGCAGGAATTTCTATTGCCATCGCACCCTGACCCGGCGCAGGCAAACTGTCTTCAGGCTCAATGACGGAGCGTATGCGTGAGGCCATACCAAGGCGCTTCAGTCCAGCGGCAGCGAGGATGATGGCGGCATATTCGCCTTTGTCGAGCTTGGCCAGACGGGTATCGAGGTTACCGCGCAGCGGGTGAATGACGAGTTTGGGGTAGCGGGCAGCGATCAGTGCCTGGCGGCGCAGGCTGCTGGTGCCAACAATGGCACCATCCGGCAGATCTGCCAGACGGGCGTAGTCGTTCGAGACGAAAGCATCGCGCGGATCTTCGCGCTCGAGAATGGCTGCAAGTTCGAAGCCCTCGGGCAATTCCATCGGCACATCCTTGAGGGAGTGCACCGCCAGATCAGCCTCGCCCTGCTGCATGGCGACTTCCAGTTCTTTGACGAAGAGACCCTTGCCGCCAACCTTGGAGAGTGTGCGGTCGAGAATCTGATCGCCGCGGGTTGTCATACCGAGAATCTCTACGGTGCTGTGCGGATATAATTCGAGCAGTTGCGCGCGGACGTGTTCTGCCTGCCACATGGCGAGCCGGCTCTCCCGCGAGGCGATGACCAGTTTTCCGGAAAATGATGCGTTCAATGCAGCCTCTCTCACTCGGGAATAGTGTTGAACTTGCGACCCGTTGCTCACCGCTGAAAATTCGGCGGATTCTAACATGCACACCATCACCGACCCACCCAAGCAGACCATCATCTCCCCATGCCTACCCAAAAACTCCCAATACGCACGAACCGAGCCGCCGACAAAGACGCGCCACTCAAGGAAGATATCCGGCTACTGGGGCGGCTGCTCGGCGAGGTGATTCGTCATCAAGAAGGTGACACGGTTTTCGAGATTGTCGAGACGATTCGTCAGACGGCCGTGCGGTTCCGGCGTGAATCCGATCCGCAGGCCGGCGCCGATCTTGACCGGCTACTGAAAAAACTGACACGCGATCAGACCAACTCAGTCGTTCGCGCTTTTTCTTATTTTTCTCATCTGGCCAATATCGCCGAGGATCAGCATCACAATCGCCGGCGACGCGCTTATTTGCTAGCCGGTTCCGCACCACAGGCGGGCAGCATTGCGGCAACGCTGCACAAACTTGATACCGCCGGCGTGTCTGGCAAGGCGGTTCAATCGTTTTTCTCGGACGCGCTGATCTCGCCGGTGCTGACCGCTCATCCCACCGAAGTGCAACGCAAAAGTATTCTGGATGCGGGCCGCGAAGTAGCGAGACTGCTCGCCGCGCGTGATCTGCCGATGACCGCTGGTGAAAAAAGCCGTAACACGGAGCTGCTGCACGCCGAGGTCTCCAAGCTGTGGCAGACACGTATGCTGCGCTACTCCAAGCTCACAGTCGATGATGAGATTGAGAATGCGCTCTCGTACTACCGGATCACCTTTTTGCGTGAGTTGCCCGGCCTGATGGATGACATCGAATCGGAAATCACGACACAGTACCCCCATAGCCGCCGTCAGCCGCTACCACCTTTTCTGCAGATGGGCAGCTGGATCGGTGGGGATCGTGACGGCAACCCCAATGTGAATGCATCGACCATGACGCGCGCGATGTCGCGTCAGTCGACCACGATTCTGGATTTTTATCTGGAAGAGGTACACGCACTGGGTGCCGAGTTATCAATCTCCACGCTGCTGGTGTCGGTGAGTGCTGAACTGCAGGCCATGGCAGACGCCTCACCGGATCAGTCGCCGCATCGTACCGATGAGCCCTACCGCCGCGCACTGATTACGGTCTATGCACGTTTGGCGGCCACGGCACGCAAACTGGGTGTGCAAAATATTTTGCGTCAGGAAGTCGGCGCGCTGGAGGCCTACGAAGATGCCGCCGGTTTCATTGCCGATCTGGACGTGATTGCAGATTCGTTGCGGGCCAATCATGGCCTGCCGCTGACCCGTCCGCGGCTCAATACCTTGCGACGTGCTGCCGAGATATTCGGGTTTCATCTCGCAACGCTGGATATGCGTCAGAGCTCGGATGTGCATGAGCGCGTGCTCTCTGAGCTATTTCGCGCCGCCGGTGTAGTGGCTGATTATGCCGCCCTGGATGAAGAAGAAAAGCGTGCCTTGCTGCTGGCCGAGCTCGCCCAGCCCAGATTACTGTACTCGCCTTACCTCAATTATTCATACGAAACGAATTCAGAACTAGGGGTGATTCGGATGGCGAAAACCGTCCGTGAACAGTTCGGGCATCGCGCGATACGCAACTACATCATCTCTCACACCGAAACCGTATCCGATTTGCTTGAAGTATTCCTGCTGCAAAAGGAAACCGGGCTGCTGCGTGTCGGCGATGGCAGCGCCCCGGCCGAATCTGAATTGATGGTCATTCCCTTGTTCGAAACTATCCCCGATCTGCAAAATGCGCCCGGCATCATGGATGGGATGCTCTCACTCGCTCGGATACGTGAGCTGGTCAGTCGTCAGGGGGATTTGCAGGAAGTCATGCTGGGCTATTCGGATTCGAACAAGGATGGCGGCTTCCTTACGTCGAACTGGGAACTGTACAAAGCTGAAGTTGGCCTGGTGCAGGTATTTCGCCAGCATGATGTGAAGCTGCGTCTGTTCCACGGTCGCGGCGGCACCGTGGGGCGCGGTGGAGGCCCAAGTCACGAGGCGATTCTGGCTCAACCAGCAGGCACGGTAAATGGTCAGTTTCGTCTGACGGAACAGGGCGAGATTATTGCGTCAAAATTTTCCAATCCGGAGATCGGACGTCGAAATCTTGAACTCGTCGTGGCCGCCGTCATGGAAGCGAGTCTGAAGCCCGCAAAAACTGACGTCAAGCACACCCGGCGGCTTGCAGAGTTCGAAGGCATCATGGAACAACTCTCTTCACACGCCTATCGCGCGTACCGGGATCTGGTGTACGAAACGCCGGGCTTCACGGATTATTTTTTTGCAGCCACGCCCATCGCCGAGATTGCTGAACTTAATATTGGATCACGACCGGCATCGCGCAAATCGACGCGCCGCATTGAAGATCTGCGCGCCATCCCCTGGGGGTTCTCGTGGGGACAATGTCGTCTGCTGTTGCCGGGATGGTATGGCTTTGGCAGCGCCGTTCATGCCTGGTTGGGAGACGACACCTCGCGCACAAAAAAAATTACGCTACTGCGGGCCATGCTGAAAGAGTGGCCATTCTTCTCTACCCTGCTGTCAAATATGGATATGGTGTTGGCCAAAACGGATCTCGCCGTTGCGTCGCGCTACGCGAGTCTGGTGCCCGATAAAAAACTACGCAACACAATCTTCAAGCGCATCGTCGCAGAGCATGAGCTGGTTACCGAATCTCTGGCGATGATTACCGGATCGCGTGAGCGTCTGGCAAACAATCCGACACTGGCACGTTCTATCAAGAACCGCTTCGCTTATCTCGATCCGCTCAACCACTTGCAGGTCGAGCTGATTAAACGTCATCGCAGCTGGAAAGAACAAGACAGAGAACCGGATATCCGCGTACATCGGGGCATCCATTTGTCCATTAACGGCATTGCGGCGGGCTTGCGCAATACAGGTTGAAGCTCTCGATCAAAATGGTACGAGGTAATCCATCCTCTATAATCGCGGCACGCTGAATGCCACAGAAAAGATTTGTATATGAACGAACAGTTTTCAAAAAAGAGCGAGGCCTGGTCTGCACGATTCTCAGAGCCCGTATCGGATCTGGTCAAACGCTATACCGCCTCGGTGTTCTTTGATCATCGTCTGGCAAGCGTTGACATACAAGGTTCATTGGCACATGCCGAAATGCTGACGCATCAGAAAATCATCAGTGCGCAGGATTATGCAGATATTCAGCGCGGAATGGCTCAGATACAAGCTGAAATCGCTGACGGCAAGTTTGAGTGGCTGCTTGATCTGGAAGATGTACATCTCAATATTGAAAAGCGCCTCACCGAACTGGTAGGCGATGCCGGCAAGCGGCTACACACCGGCCGCTCCCGCAATGATCAGGTTGCAACGGACATTCGCCTTTATCTGCGTACTGCAATTGACGATATCTCGGCGCTGCTGCGCGCGCTGCGCACGGCCCTAATCGATCTGGCAGAAAAAAATACTGACACGATTCTCCCTGGTTTTACGCATATGCAAGTAGCACAGCCAGTGACTTTTGGCCATCACATACTGGCTTACGTGGAAATGTTCGGCCGTGACGCGGAGCGCATGACGGACTGCCGCAAACGGGTCAACCGACTGCCCCTGGGTTCAGCAGCACTGGCCGGCACAACCTTCCCTATCGATCGTGAACGCGTCGCAAAAACGCTGGGTTTTGAAGATGTCTGCCATAACTCGCTCGACGCCGTATCCGATCGAGATTTTGCGATTGAATTCTGCGCTGCCTCCGCGCTGATCATGACGCATATCTCGAGGCTATCGGAAGAGCTAGTGATCTGGATGAGTCCGCGCGTGGGTTTCATCGATATTGCCGACCGTTTCTGTACCGGCTCATCGATCATGCCGCAGAAAAAAAATCCGGATGTGCCCGAACTGGCGCGTGGAAAAACCGGCCGCGTCAACGGCCATCTGGTGGCCTTGCTGACGCTAATGAAAGCCCAGCCGCTGGCTTATAACAAGGACAATCAGGAAGACAAGGAACCACTGTTCGATACGGTCGACACCATCATCGACACACTTAGAATCTTTACCGATATGGCGGGTGGCATCACAGTCAAGCCCCAGGCGATGCGGCAGGCTGCACTGCAAGGCTATGCGACGGCCACCGATCTTGCCGATTATCTGGTCAAGAAAGGGCTGCCCTTCCGGGATGCACATGAGGCAGTCGCCCACGCCGTACGGGCTTGCGAACAGCGCGGTTGTGACCTGGCTGAGCTATCGACCGAGGAACTTCGGCAGTTCTCCGACCTGATCGGACCAGATGTCCACCAGGTTCTGACGCTGGAAGGCTCGGTGGCGGCCCGCCATCACGTGGGCGGAACCGCCCCTGAACAAGTCCGTCTGGCAATCCAGCGGGTTCGCAAGCTGCTTGCCTGACATTCAGCGCCGCACTAAAGCGTCCGCAGCTTTTACAGCCCGGACGCTTTTTTTTTATGGCAATGTTGTGATAAAACGTCGAAGCTGCCCGTAATTAAACAAATCGATAAAGTAAAGGGCAAACTGCTGCAAAGCAGCACGGGGACATAATCAATTATCGGCTAAATTTTCGGTCACGCTTGCCGCCCCCTTTTTCACGGTTTTGAAATCTCGGGCGATGTATGACAGCGGCGAACCCGGCAGTGAAAAATTAAAAATCAAGGAGACACTGATGCAATTAACAGTTATTGATCAAACACCTCACGGGTGTGCCGCCGGGGATCAAAAATCAGCGGTTCAGACGCGCCACCTTCACCTACTTCGACCACGGTGACGGCGGAATCATCTCGCTACTGATCCTTAAGTAAATTTTCGCGAAAGAAATTTGACCATGTCATTCCTACTGTCTCTATCGAAATACATCGATGCGCTGAACGAAAGAATTGGCCTCGGCATCAGTTGGGCTCTCTTGCTCGCTGTACTCATCTGCAGCGGCAATGCGATTGTCCGATATACCTTCAACACCAGCTCCAATGCCTGGCTTGAAATCCAGTGGTATCTTTTTGGAGCTATCTTCCTTTTGGCGGCATCGTACACGCTGCGCCGAAACGAGCATGTCCGCATCGATGTCATCGTGGGACGTTTTTCAAAGCGCACTCAGGTCTGGATTGATGTTTTTGGATTTCTTTTCTTTTTGCTGCCTGCCACTCTGTTGATTCTCTACTTTGCGGTGCCCTTTGCGATGGAGTCCGTGCGCAATCAAGAGGTCTCCAGCAATGCGGGCGGATTGATCGTATGGCCTGCAAAAATTCTCATCCCAATTGGTTTTCTGATGCTGACGCTGCAGGGCATCTCCGAGCTGATCAAGCGCGTGGGATTTCTGAGGGGCCTCATCGATGCCAGCGTTTTCGAGAAGCAGAGTACGACGCCTGCTGAAGAAATCGAGGCAATCAAAGCCGCCAATAACCTGAACTGATCTGAATCGAGGCGCCTCATGACTGAATTTCTGATTGCGAACATGGCACCGATCATGTTCGCCGCACTGGTTGTATTCCTGCTGTCGGGTTTTCCCGTGGCTTTTTCACTCGCCGCCAATGGTTTGATGTTCGGCCTGATCGGTATCGAAGTGGGACTTCTAAAACCGGAGTTGCTGCAAGCGCTGCCAAACCGCCTGTTCGGCATCATGGCAAACGACACCCTGCTGGCCATCCCGTTCTTCACCTTCATGGGTCTTATTCTTGAGCGATCGGGCATGGCTGAAGATTTGCTTGACACCATAGGCCAGCTGTTTGGACCGCTGCGCGGCGGTGTTGCCTATGCGGTGATTTTTGTTGGCGCACTTCTAGCAGCCACCACCGGCGTGGTAGCAGCTTCAGTGATCTCCATGGGGCTGATTTCGCTGCCCGTCATGCTGCGCTATGGCTATGATCGGCGGATTGCCTCAGGCGTGATCGCTGCATCCGGCACGCTCGCGCAAATCATTCCGCCATCATTAGTGCTGATTGTCATGGCAGATCAGCTGGGACGCTCGGTCGGTGACATGTACCAGGCAGCCTTCTTGCCAGGCTTGCTGCTGACTATCATGTACGCAGGCTACGTTTTGGTGCTATCGATGGTCCGCCCGGCTGCGCTGCCCGCCCTGCCTATAGAAGCTCGAAATCTGCGCGAAGACAATGGCAGAAGCGGGGTCGTTTCGCTCTTCGTGGTGGTCGCGGCTGGCCTTGTTGCCGGCTGGTTGTTCAACAAATTTTATCTCAGCAGCAAGCCCACGCTAAAACCAGATGAAGCCATCGTCTATAGCGGCGTTGTGACCGTATTCCTGACTTATACGCTGGCCATTCTGAACAACAAGCTCAAACTGGGTCTGCTATCTAAACTGGCCGAGAAAGTTGTGCTGGTGCTTGTACCGCCTCTGGCACTGATCTTTCTGGTTTTGGGCACTATCTTCGTAGGAATCGCGACGCCCACCGAGGGTGGTGGTATGGGCGCGCTGGGCGCCTTGATACTTGCATTGATGAACCGTCGTCTATCCACCGATTTGCTCAAGCAAGCGATGAATTCCACGACCCGTCTCTCCTGCTTCGTATTATTCATCCTGATTGGATCAAGTGTTTTCTCCTTGGTGTTTCGGGGCGTCAATGGCGATTTATGGGTCGAGCATCTACTGACCTCGCTGCCAGGCGGTACTGCAGGCTTTCTCATCGTCGTTAACATCCTCTTCTTCGGCCTGGCATTTTTCCTGGACTTCTTTGAACTGGCCTTCATTCTGGTACCTCTCGTGGGCCCGGTTGCAGACAAATTGGGTATTGATCTGATCTGGTTTGGTGTACTGTTATCTGTGAACATGCAAACCTCATTCATGCATCCGCCTTTTGGATTCGCGCTGTTCTACCTGCGCTCGGTCGCGCCCAAAGAAGTCAAAACCAGTGACATTTACTGGGGCGCAGTCCCCTTCGTCGGGATTCAAGTAGTGATGGTGGCGTTGATCATCGCCTTCCCTGCCCTGATTTCTGTTGGAACCAAAACGGACATGAAAGAGCAAATTGAATTGAATATCGATATGTCCGGCAATAGTCTCGATGATCTGACCAATACCGAGTTCTCATTCGATGGCGATACCGGCAGTGGTGATATCAAGCTTGATATGGAGCCAGCGCCTGCGAAAAAATAAGTCGGCTATGCGATAAATCCGACTAAGGGAGATACCGAATAAACCCACTTATTTTGGTGAGACATCGTAGCTGTGCGATGCGAGGACAAATAAACTCAAGGGCTTGGCGCTATTGAGCTTCCCAAAAATTTTTTTGGCTTTATTTAATCAACACTTCCTTAGCTTTGAAGGTAAAAGCGCATCCTGAATGGTGCGCTTTTTTTATCTTGTGGCAGACATTGAGATAAAAATTTGCGGCTAGCTGTCTGATTCGTAACTGCACTTTCTTGCAGCGCTCGGTTTTGAGATGTTCTTGAAAGATAAAAAAAATCCCGCCGCAGCGGGATTTTTTGATCAAGCTAGTTTACTTACGACTGATGAGATAAGCTTGCATCGGCGTCTCAGCAACCGAATACCAATTACTCTGATCCTGACGAAAGCGACGCCATGGATCCAATACTTTCTTGAATTTCGGATTTTTTGCAGCTTCCTCTTCGAAGACTTCCATTGCCGCTTTGTGGCAAGCATCCATAATCGGCTTGGAGAATGAACGTACCTTCACGCCATTCTTGATCAGCCGAGCCAATGCTGCAGGATTACGTGCGTCGTACATAGCCTGCATCGTGACATGGGCCTCATAGGTAGCCACTTCAAGCGCTGCCTGATAGTCCTTGGGCAGCTTGTCCCATTCTTTTTGACTTACATAGAACGATAACTGGGCACTGGCTTCCCACCAACCGGGTGCGTAGTAGTAAGGAGCGACTTTGTTGAATCCCAGCTTTTCGTCATCATAAGGACCGATCCATTCCGCTGCATCGATAGTGCCTTTTTCCAGTGCCGGATAAATGTCGCCACCAGCGATTTGCTGGGGTACCACACCAAGACGTTGCATGACGCGTCCGGCGAATCCGCCGACACGCATTTTCAGGCCATTGAGGTCCTGCGGTGAATTCACTTCCTTGCGGAACCAGCCACCCATCTGACAGCCGGTGTTACCGCCCATGAAATTCATGATACCGTAGTCATGGAAGAACTCACGCATCAGCTGGCGACCGCCGCCTTGATCCATCCAGGCTGTTTGCTGGCGTGATGTCATGCCAAAGGGGATCGAGGTATCGAATGCAAAGGTCGCATCCTTGCCGAAGTAGTAGTAAGAAGCCGAGTGTCCGATTTCTACCGTACCCGCTTGGACCGCATCCAGCACTTGTAGTGCCGGTACGATTTCACCACCTGGGAATACACGAATGTTAAATTTTCCATCTGTTAATTGAGCAACGCGCTTTGCCAGAATCTCGGAGGCACCATAGATGGTATCGAGCGACTTGGGAAAGCTGGAAGCAAGTCGCCAGTTAATGGTCGGATTGGTCTGCGCTATGGCAGGCGCTGCCACGATACCCGCCGCTGCACCAGCAGCCGCTTTTTTGATGAAAGTACGACGTGTCATGATTGTGTCCCCTTCTCCCAGTTTAAAAATAAAGCACTAGCCCATCGATCGGCATTATGGTGGGCTCGCGCCTTTGCTGTTAAAACAATGGCAATTCTAGGAGGGTGGCTTCAAATACAGCAATAGGGAGTTACATGCAAATACGCATCTGTTGTTTGCACGCACTGTCTGAAACATTTCTGCACAATTAATAAAAATTTCCTAGCACCACCATGAATAAAAACGCGAGGAAAGAGATGTCGTAAAACCGCATCAATTCATGAAAAAAATCTCAGGAAACTTAGGGGCACCGGAGTTGACCGATGTTTCCTTGGAGAATAACCATAGAGAAAATTTCGCAAGCGCTTTTGCGGACAATCAGTTTGGTCGAAAGCAAACGATAGGCAGGAAGTGTTTGCAGGCAGGAGAAATGCAGGGCTTAAGATAGATCAGCCAGATTCAAAACAACTGGCGCAGTCCGGGGTTTGCATGCCCGCTACCGCGCCAGACGAATACCATAGAAATCAGGAAAGGGACGTCCCGAGCATTTTTCAACCGCCCGCGATCGTCATCGTGCTGATCAGGATCGAGCCGGTCTTTTTCGTACCGCGAACCAAAACGTCATCACCTATAGCGACGATATTCTTGAACATATCCCTTAGATTGCCTGCAATCGTGATTTCCTCGACAGGGTATTGGATCACACCTCGCTCCACCCAATAACCTGAGACACCACGCGAATAATCGCCCGTAACATAATTGACGCCATGACCCATCAGTTCAGTCACCAGCAAACCGGTGTCGAGCTTTTTGAGCATCGTGTTGAAATCATCACCAACGCGCGTGGTCGACGACACAATCTGCAGATTGTGGGACCCGCCGGCATTACCCGTTGTTTGCATACCGAGCTTGCGTGCGGAATACGTCGACAGGAAATATCCCTGCACAATGCCGTTACTGACCACTTCTCGGCGATGCGTGCGCACACCCTCTTCGTCAAAAGGCGAAGATCCGACAGCGCCCGGTACATGTGGATCCTCAATGATCTGTATATCCGGCGCAAAAACGGCCGTGCCCAGAGAATCGGTCAGGAAAGTGGATTTCCGATACAACGATCCACCCGAGACCGCCTGCACAAACGATCCCAGCAAGCCGGCTGCCAAGGGCGCCTCAAACAGAACCGGGCATTTGCGGGTGTCGAGCTTGCGCGCACTCAGGCGCGACAGGGCGCGCTCGGCCGCATAGCGTCCAATCGCTTCAGGCTGCGCCAGCTTGGTCGGATCGCGATCGGATGAATACCAGTCATCGCGCTGCATATTGTTGCCCTTGCCAGCGATAGGCGATACCGATAATGAATGACGTGAATACGGATAGCCACCCATAAAGCCGCGCGTGTTAGCCATCACGAAATGCGACTGTTGCGCATAGGTGTTGGCACCCTCACTGTTAGTGATTCGCTTGTCAACCGCAAAAGCCGCTGCCTCGGTACGCTGCGCCAGCGCGACGGCCTCCTCGGCTGTCAGCGTCCAGGGGTGAAAAAGCTGGAGGTCGCGCGGCTGCATCTCCAGAAGTTCCGCCTCGGGCAAGCCAGCGCAATCATCTTCAGCGGTAAAGCGGGCGATGTTATAAGCGGCTTCAACCGTATCTTTGAGTGACTGCGTGGAAAAATCCGAAGTACTCGCATTGCCGCGGCGAATGGCGCGATCACGGCCAAGGTACACGGTCACGCCGATGCCCTTGTCCTTGTTTTGCTCAATGGTTTCGATCTGCCCTTTTCGTACCGTGACAGACAAGCCCTGGCCTTCGCTGATCTCGACGGCAGCGTCCGAGGCACCTTTATCTTTTGCAAAGCGCAGCACATCCCGCGCGATCTCTTTGAGTTGATCCTGGCTGAGGCTGAAAAATGATTGGGTCATGGGGCGTTTTCTGGATGTCAGGGTCAAAGCAGGTATCATAGCAGCCGTTCAAGAATGCCATAGGCCGTCCATCATGCCCAACGCCAACCGGGGCGCAGTCGGATT
>JACCDK011174356.1_pt1 | contig 22964 bp, 26 predicted proteins | sample 7445871 | NCBI WGS metagenome assembly JACCDK01 (sample SAMN15323436, study PRJNA562643) | freshwater metagenome | isolation source: river surface water | place: USA:Blue River Watershed | collected 2017-08-15 | reverse complement strand
AATATCTCAGATGCTATCTTAATTAAGAATACGAATTTAGGTTATTCGTATGCGTTAACAGCTACGGTTTCTAAGGCATTTGATAATGGATTATTTGCTTCCTTATCATACACGAATTCTGATTCACGTTCGGTGAATGATGGAGGTTCAATTGCGCAATCTCAATGGAGAGACCGTGTTGTATCTGGTGATCCAAATGAGAACGTTACTTCATACTCGTCTTACATGCAAGCACACCGTATCAATGCGTATGGTTCATACCGTTTGAATTACTTAAATGATAAAGCTTCTACTACGTTTGGTTTTACCTACTCAGTAGCTCCAGCAGGTCGTTTCTCATATACGTATTCAGGTGATATGAATGGTGATAACCAATTCTCAAATGATTTGATGTATGTTCCTCGCTCACAATCAGAGATTTTATTACGTGATTTAGGTACCTATACAGCAGCTCAGCAGTGGGCAGACTTAGATAAGTATATCTCACAAGATAAGTATTTATCATCTCGTCGTGGTCAATATGCAGAGCGTAATGGTGCTGAGTTACCATGGGCTGCCAACTTTGATTTCAAGATTATCCAAGATTTCTACATCAATGTAGCTGGTAAGAAAAATACCTTACAGTTCACATTAGACGTATTTAACTTCGGTAACTATGTATCTCCACAGTGGGGCTTGAACCAAACACCATTGCGTGCAGGTTTATTGAACTATGTAACAAACGATGCAGCAACTGGAAGACCAGTTTTCCAATTCCCTTACCGTGCTGGTACAACGCCTTTAGCTGAGACTTTCCAACGTTCATTCGGACTAGGATCTCGCTGGCAAGCACAATTCGGTTTACGTTATATCTTCAACTAAGATATTACCTAATCGAAAGAAAAAGGCTGCTCGAAAGAGCAGCCTTTTTTATTTTTCTTCTTTGGCAAATCTTCTAGGACTTCCAAAGTTTGAGACGCTTACCGCGTCGCTTCAATAAAGTCTATTTCTTTAGCAAGCCTTCCAGTATTGCCAAAGTTTGAGACGCTTTTCGCGTCTCTCAAATTTCTGGCATAAAAAAACCGGGTTGCCCCGGTTTGTACTAAAACTCTTTATGATGTGCCATCCGATGTAAATCTTCGGGGCTTAATGATTTAAAATATTCATATGTAATTTTAAGTCCCTCCGCACGGGAAACTTTTGGTTCCCAGCCCAGCAAAGCTTTGGCTTTAGTAATGTCTGGTTTCCGTTGTTTTGGATCATCGGTAGGTAAGGGTAGTGAGATCAACTTCTGACTTGTTCCCGTTAACTTGATGATTTCCTCACCAAACTCCTTAATCGTAATCTCATCCGGATTGCCTATGTTGACCGGTTGGGCATAATCGCTCAACAACAAGCGGTAAATTCCTTCCACCAAATCATCTACATAGCAGAAAGCCCGTGTCTGCGAACCATCCCCAAACATAGTCAAATCTTCACCGCGCAATGCTTGGCCAATAAATGCAGGTAAAACACGTCCGTCATTCAGGCGCATACGTGGTCCATAGGTATTGAAAATACGCACAATACGTGTTTCTAATCCATGGTAGGTGTGATAGGCCATGGTCATTGCCTCTTGGAATCGTTTTGCTTCATCATATACGCCACGTGGGCCTACCGGATTAACATTTCCCCAATACTCCTCTGGTTGCGGATGGACCGTTGGATCTCCATATACCTCCGAAGTGGACGCAATTAATACACGTGCATTCTTTACACGTGCTAATCCTAGGCAATTGTGAATACCTAAAGAGCCCACTTTCAATGTTTGAATAGGAATCTTTAAATAATCAATCGGAGAGGCAGGAGAAGCAAAATGTAGAATGTAATCTAAATCTCCTGGAACGTGAATGAACTTGGAAACATCGTGGTGGTAAAACTCAAAATGTTCTAATTTGAATAGGTGTTCAATATTCTTTAAATCACCGGTGATCAAATTATCCATTGCGATCACATGGTATCCCTCTTTGATGAACCGATCACATAGATGTGATCCTAAAAAACCTGCTCCGCCTGTAATTAATATTCTTTTCATATGCTTATAAAACAGATTTCCGGCCTACCGAATAATATGTGTATCCTAATTCCTGCATCTGTGGTAACTCATATAAGTTACGACCGTCGAAAATGACTTTGTTTTTCAATAAATTATCCATTCTGTCAAAATCCGGCGTTCTAAATTGTGGCCATTCCGTCACAATCAGTAAAGCATCTGCTCCATCAATGGCATCGTATGGATTTTTAGAATATTCAACAACATCACCGAGTAATTCTTTGACATTTTTCATTGCCTCTGGATCATACACGCGTACTTTGCAGCCTAAGGCTAATAAGGCTTCAATGTTATACAAGGCAGGTGCCTCACGAATATCATCTGTGTAAGGTTTAAAAGCTAAGCCCCAAATACCGATTGTTTTTCCAGCTAAATCATTGTTGAAGTGATTTTCAATTAAAGGCATCAATTTTGTTTTCTGCAATTCATTGACGCGCATCACGGAATCCAAAATGTGGAATTGGTATTCATTTTCCTCGGAGGTCTTTGCTAAGGCTTGCACGTCTTTGGGAAAACATGAACCGCCATAGCCAATTCCAGCAAACAAGAATCGCTTCCCAATACGAGAATCTGTACCGATACCCCGACGAATATCATCGACATTAGCACCTACCTTTTCACATAAGTTGGCAATCTCATTCATGAAGGTAATCTTGGTAGCTAAAAATGCATTAGCCGCATATTTGGTCATCTCAGCAGAGCGCTCATCCATAAAGATGATTGGATTTCCTTGTCGCACCAATGGCGCATATAATTTGGTCATGACATCTTTTGCTCGATCTGATTGCGTTCCGATAACCACCCGGTCTGGTTTCATGAAGTCCTCCACAGCCACTCCCTCACGTAAAAACTCAGGGTTTGAAACAACGTCAAAATCCACTTTTGCATTTTTTGCAATTGCTGCCTGTACTAATTCGGAGGTACCTACTGGCACTGTACTTTTATCGATAATAACGGTATAATCTACCAATAGTGCTCCTAGCTCATTCGCAACCTGTAAAATGTATTTTAAATCTGCTGAACCGTCTTCCCCAGGAGGCGTTGGTAGCGCTAAAAAGATTACTTTGGCACCCTCAATGCCTTCCACCAAGGATGTCGTAAATTCTAACCGGCCCTCATTGACATTCCGATGAAACATATCTTCCAAACCTGGTTCGTAGATAGGTACGATCCCATCCTGCATTTGCTTGATTTTAGCTGCATTAATATCAACGCATGTTACATGGTTTCCTGTTTCTGCAAAACAGGTTCCTGTTACGAGGCCTACGTACCCTGTGCCAACAACCGCTATTTTCATGGAGAATTCTTTATTTTGTTCAAAAATTGACTACAAATTTAGCCAAATATCTTTAATTAATGCTACTTATTAGCTAACGGTTATCTTTTTAATGGGATGATTTTGCCGATGCTTCCAGATGGTTCCATGCAGTGTAACCAATTCGCTAAAGTGGTGGAAATATCGCTGATACTAGTACGTTCAGTTACTTCACTAGGTTTAACTTTCCAACCGTAAAATAACAAGGGTACGTGTGTGTCATAGGCGTATAATGTGCTATGTGTAGTTCCTGTTTTGTAGCCCATAAACCATTGGGGTTTTAATAAAATCATTACATCACCACTGCGGTCAGAATTATATCCATTACGAATTAGTGTAGTATATAAACTCGGTAAGTTGGTGTTCTCAATATGCTGTAAATCAATTAATTCTTGAAAACCAGCTTGTTTTTTTAGTGATTGCTTTACTACTTGAATCAATTTGTCACGATCAATATTCATTTTAGCAATGATTGACTTATTGAAGTAGAGTTGCGAATTTTCTTCGCCAATAATCACATCCGATTGACCGAATGTTTCTTGAATTACCTTTTTAACATCGGCTATTGCCTTAACGCGATCAAAAACTCCTCCAGGCATTTTCTTACTATTCAAATAGCCAGGAATCTCAGCCACAGCATGATCTGCCGTTAGAAAGACTAAGACCTGATCCTTGCCATAATTCTTATCTAGGTAGGATAAAATTTCAGCGATGTCCTGATCCAAGCGCAAGTAAGTATCTTCTAATTCAATGGATTGTGGACCAAAGCTATGGCCAACATAATCTGTTGACGAAAAGCTAACAGCCAGGAAGTCGGTGGTCCCATTCTTACCCAATTTCTCCTCTGTCATAGCTTGGATCGCAAAATCCTTCGTTAAGGTATTGCCATAAGGGCTTGTGCGAATTAACTCAAGCGGATTTCCACCTTGTAAAGTATGCGGAAAAACAGGAGCCGTTTCACCGGCCATTTTTGACTCGTAAGGGGAATCGTCTGGACCGCTGAGTGTGTAGGTTTCGATTGGGTAAAGTGTGTTCCAACCGGCCTTTGTGTATTTTTGGGCACGTTGTTCTGCGTTAAATGTCTGTACCCAATTAGGCAAGGATTGCATGTAAAAACTTGATGTAATCCAGCGGCCTTCTTTCGAATCATACCAATATGCACCATCCGCAGCATGACCACCTGGCAAAATTGCCCCGCGGTCTTTCAAGGCAATCGCTATTGTTTTTGACTTAAAGTTTTGAGCTAATTTTAATTGATCCGTAATGGTACTTGTCCACATGTTCTTAGGGGACATAAAACCTGTTTTTCCAGTCGTGCCTACCGTATTTACCGTACTGTCGTCCGTACAATACACTTTTTTACCGGTAGCTACATCTGTCCAATCATTTCCCACGATACCATGAACAGCAGGTACAGTACCTGTGTAAACACTCGCATGTCCAGCTGCTGTAACTGTAGGTGCATAATTGTAGTGATTATCTTGACAATTCATGCCCTCGCGCATGAGACGTTTTAGTCCGTTATTTGAATATCGATCTGCATATTTATACAAATAATCGTAGCGCATTTGATCTACGACAATACCTACAACCAGTGCAGGTCGGTTTGGTTCGGTTGATTTTTTTTGACCGTAAGTTGATGATATACAGCAAATTAGGGCTAAAATAAGTAAATTGATTTTGTTCATGAGTAGGTAGGGAATTCTGTTAATTGGTTTGTTGATGAATTTTCAATGTCTATTTCAATGATATGATGTGCTAAGCCGTTTGTTATAATTATGATACGAGCTTCATTCTTTTTTTGATATTGACTTATTTGTTGGAGCGTCTGCGCCGTCAATGCAACGTGCGGAGCTTTACATTCGATCAAGATGTGCACATTCCCATGTGTGTCAAAAACTTGAATATCCGTTCTTCGTTTCAAGGTATCTATGGCGTGTCCACGTTCAATCTGAATCAATGCGGCTGGGTAATTCAAATGTTGGGTTAAGTAATTCAAGCAATGCTGACGTACCCATTCCTCTGGTGTAAGTGCCCTATATTTTTTTGCAATTACGTCGTAAATGAAAATTTTTCCGTCCTTTTGCGTTAATTTATAGTCAAATTCAGGAAATAGTAAATTCAATTCTGACGGCGGTCGCATAGGTTAAAGCCAAAGGAAGGACTAAATTAAGCTATTTGTTTGTTATTTACATGACACAAATGATCAAATTATGAAGACGAAAGAAGAGATTGTACAGAATTGGTTACCACGCTACACGGGAACCCCAATTGAGGCATTTGGTCAATATATTTTATTGACAAATTTCAAGAATTACGTGGAAATGTTTGCCGCTAAATATCAGGTTAGTATTCTGGGTCAAGATCGTCCGATGCAAACTGCCACCGCGAATAATATTACGATAATTAATTTTGGTATGGGGTCGCCTATGGCGGCAACGGTCATGGATATACTTTCTGCGATCAATCCCAAAGCCGTGTTGTTTTTGGGTAAGTGTGGTGGCTTAAAGAAAAATTTGAATTTAGGGGATTTGATATTGCCTATTGCCGCGGTACGCGGGGAGGGAACATCAGATGAATATATGCCCAAGGAAATACCAGCATTGCCTTCCTTTCGGTTGCAGCGCGCGGTATCTTCAATGATTAAAAAGCACGAGCTGGATTATTGGACGGGCTTGATTTATACCACAAATAGGAGAGTCTGGGAGCATGATGAAGTATTCAAAACCTATTTATCGGATATTCGTGCCATGGGCATCGACATGGAGACGGCAACAATTTTTACAGTAGGCTTTGTAAACAAAATCCCACATGGGGCTTTGTTATTAGTGTCGGATAATCCAATGACGCCAGACGGCGTAAAAACGGAGGCTTCAGATAGAAAGGTTACCACTAATTATGTCGAGTCACATTTGCAGATTGGTATCGACTCACTGGTGGAATTAGCAAGTTCAGGCGAATCTGTTAAACACTTGCGTTTTGATTAATTGCAGTGATCGCGAATAACTTGGTAGGCTAGATTAAATCCTAATTCACCTGATTTGCTTAAATCTAGGCAGCCTGATGAATCTCCTAAAGCTAGTTTAATTAATCCACGAACATAATATGCTTCCGCATATTTTGGGTTTAATTTGATAGCGTTTGAGCAATCTTGAATAGCGTTGCGTTGATCACCCAAAGAAGATTTAGCTACACCTCTGAAATAATAAGCCTCAGCGTAGATTGGATTTAAGGAAATGGCCCGGTTATAATCATCCATGGCTTGTTTGGGGTCTCCCGATTTTGCTTTAGCTACACCGCGGTTGAAATATACTTCCGCTCGTTCTGTGCTGAATGGAGAAATTTTCAATTTATCAGGCACCCCATTGCGTAGTTCGTCAAGCAGCACTTTGGTCATTTTCGTGTCATACAGAATCTTCGCACTTTCATTATTGCCTAAATCTGCGGATTTGCTGTAATCCTCGATGGCGCCTCGTTGGTCCCCTAATTTAGCTTTCACAAATGCACGGCCATAATATGCCTCTACTTTCATGGGATCCATTTCTATGGCTTTGGAGAAGTCCTCTAGGGCGCCTTTCTCACCATTTTCACCACGGAAATTCTCCAATTGTGTTTTACAAAACCCGGCATTGTAGTAGTCGTCTGCGTTGTCTGGACTTAATTTTATTGCCTCAGCGTAATCTTTTAGGGCCAATGCGTAATCTGTTAACTGCATTTTAGCATAGGCACGATTCGAGAAATAGCTCGCTCGTTTGGGGCTTAATTCAATCGCCTTGTCAAAATCTTCAATACTTCCTTTGAAGTCAAACAACTTTGATTTTGCCTCACCTCTTGCGGCTAAACCAGGGGCATATTCTGCATTTAATTCCAACGATTTTGTGAAATCAGAAAGTCCTCCCCGGTAATTGGCCAATTTCATTTTGGAAACTCCTCGGCTGTAATAAGCTGTTGATTCCAATGGATTTAGACGGATGGCCTCATTGTAGTCTTGCATCGCAACTTTGTGATTTTCTTGCTTACTATAGCTTTGTCCGCGGGCAATGAATGCCTCAAAGTACGTGGGCTTTAACTCAATCGCCTTATCAAAATCTAAGATTGCCCCGCGAAAATCTTTTAAGTTATACTTCGCGAAACCACGGTTATAAAATGCAATAGGGTTTGGATTGGCGGTATTTTTTTCAATTTCTAAGCTAAAGTTACGTAAGGCATCCGCATAGTTTCCTGTCTTGTTTTGGGTTAGGCCTAATTCCAAATAATCCACAGTTTCTTGGGCAAGAATTGGTGATTGAAGGAATACAAATACCAGGATAGCAAGTAGAAATTTGATTTTCATAGTCAATTTTTTTGTAAAAATAAGGGAAATCAGTGGCTCAAGAAAACTTGGGTTCCTCCAAAAATCAAAATAAGTACCAAGGTACGCAAGGCTGTTTTCTTTAAATAGGGGTCAATCTCCGCTGGAGTCATATTTTCATTGAGTTCACGAATCATTAATAAAATTGGATAATACCCTAGCAGCACTATTATATTTTGGTTTTTGTGAACGGGAAAAGCTTGAAACAGCGGGTAAATTGAAAAACAAATAACAGCGCTGATGAGAAGCGCCTTTTGATAATAAAACCCTAATTTTTTTCCAATGCGAACAGGAATCGAATTTTTCCCTGATTTACGGTCATTTTCGATATCTCTTAAGTTATTTAAGTTCAGGACTGCCACAGATAAAAGGCCACATCCACTGGCTGGTAGGAGCGTGGCTGCTGTCCAAACATGTGTTTGTAAAAAGTAGGTTCCGATGGTTCCGGTCAATCCAAAGAATAAAAAAACGGATAAATCACCAAGGCCCATGTAACCGTATGGCCTTTTGCCAACTGTATAGGCAATTGCCGCTGCAATGCAGGCTATTCCTAAAACTAGAAATCCTATCCAGACTTGAAGTGAGGCGTCTTGTAGGCCGATGGCTAAAAGCGAGATACCAAGAATAAATGAGAAAATCGCTGTAATACGCACGGCAAAGCGCATTTCTGCTTGCGTTATTTTCCCTGTTTGGACAGAACGAAGAGCTACTTTACGGTCTTGGGTATCAATTCCATTGTCAAAATCGCCTAAATCATTCGCAAAATTAGAGAGAATTTGTAGTGCTAAAGTTGTCAATACGGCCAAAATAGCAATCGCCCAGTGAAATGTTCCCTGAGCGAATGCTAAAAAGTTACCCAATAATATGCTAGACACCGCTAGCGGTAAGGTTCGCGGCCGCGCCGCTTCCACCCATCTATTCATCTTTATTTTTTTAACGCTTCAATAAATTCTGGACTTGTTGGCTTTACTCCCGAAGCAAAGAAATTAGCTAATTCGCCTTTCTCATTAATTACGTATTTGCAAAAATTCCAGCTTGGTTCTTTCTCATTCCAGCCATTTTTTGATTTGTCGGTTAACCATTGATAAAGCTCACATTTGTTTGATCCTTTAACTACGACTTTCTCCATCATTTGAAAGGATACACCATAGTTTACTTGGCAAAATGAAGCAATTTCTGAGTTGCTACCTGGTTCTTGGCCACCAAATTCATTAGCAGGAAATCCTAAAATTACGACGTCCTTGTTGGCTTTGTGGAATTTTTCCCAATCCGCATATTGAGGTGTATATCCGCATTTAGAAGCGGTGTTCAACACAATAATTTTCTTTCCTTTAAATTGACTGAAGTCAATTTCTTTTCCATCAATACCTTTCATTTTGAAAGAGTGGAAGTTTTTTCCTTCTACGGAAACTGTGTTTTCAGGTCTTGATTTAGCCATGTTTTGGGTAAATGGTAAGGCTAACGCCGTTAAAAGTGATCCGATTTTCATAAGGCCTACGATCATAATGCTAAAGATTAAAATGATTAAAATAAGTTTTTTGCGTTTCATTTACATCCGTTCTGGAACGATTACTCCTAATAACCCGGCCGCTTGCTGAATTGTTTTGCCGGTAATTTCCACTAAAGATAAACGAATCTTTTGTTTCGTTTCATCTTCTTCATTAATGATACTCAATTCATTGTAAAATTTATTGAATTCTTTGGCCAAATCGTACACATATTGCGCAATAACCGAAGGTGCCATCTGTGAAGCTGCCTCTTCAATTTTTAGTTTATACTGTGCTACAAGATAGACTAATTCCTTTTCCGCTGAAGCTAAGGTAATTGACGGGTCCATGGACCAAGCAGTTGAGATGTTCAATTCACCTGCTTTTCGAATGATCGATTTGATACGAGCATGCGTGTATTGAATAAATGGGCCAGTATTTCCTTGAAAATCAATGGATTCTGCCGGATTGAACAACATCCGTTTTTTGGGATCTACTTTCAATAAAAAGTATTTTAGGGCACCCATGCCTAATTGGTTAAACAGTGTATTAGATTCTTCTTCCGAAAAACCGTCTATTTTCCCAAGTTCCATGGTACGCTCTTTTGCCGTTTGCACCATTTCAGCCATTAAATCATCAGCATCCACTACCGTACCCTCCCGCGATTTCATTTTCCCACTTGGTAAATCCACCATCCCGTAAGACAAATGGAAATTTCCGTTTGAGTAAGGTTTATTTAATTTTTTCAGAATATGGAAGAGGACCTCGAAATGGTAGTCTTGCTCATTGCCAACTACATAGACCGATTTATTTGCACCAAAATCCTCATATTTCAGTTGGGCCGTCCCCATATCTTGTGTGATATATACTGAGGTACCGTCTTTTCGGAGAACAAGTTTTTCATCTAATCCTTCGGCTTCTAAGTTGATCCATACGGAACCATCAGGTTTTTGGAAGAATACACCTTGGGCTAAGCCTTCGTCCACAAGTTTTTTGCCTAATAAATAGGTATTCGATTCGCGGTATATCTTGTCAAAATCAACGCCCATTTGCGCATAAGATTTCTCAAAACCTGCAAAAACCCATGAATTCATGCGTTCCCAAAGTGCGAGTACGTCCGGGTCTTGTTGCTCCCATGCAAGCAACATCGCTTGCGCTTGTAATAGGATAGGAGCTTCAGCCTTTGCTTGATCCTCTGTTCGGCCTGCTTCTTTTAGTGTTTCTATTTCTTCTTTATAGGCTTTATCAAAAGCTACATAATATTTACCAACTAAATGATCGCCTTTGATGCCACTTGATTCCGGAGTTTCTCCTTGGCCAAATAGCTGATAGGCAAGCATCGACTTGCAAATATGAATACCACGGTCATTGACCAAATTTGACTTAACTACCTCGTATCCAGCTGCTTGCATTATTTTGGCTACAGAATATCCTAGGAAGTTGTTGCGTAAATGTCCTAAATGAAGTGGTTTATTGGTATTAGGTGACGAATATTCAATTAACACTTTTTCATTTTTAGGCGCTACTTGGAATGCATGAGTGTCAGCTAAGCTTTCAGCTAACATGGTAACCCAAGTCTCTTGTGTCAAACTTAAATTCAAGAAACCTTGAACAACTTGATAGCTTTCAACTAGATTGTTGTTGGCCTGCACAAATTCACCTAATTTTTGCGCTATCATCGGCGGAGCCATGCCCGCTTGTTTCGTATACGGGAAAACAACAAAGGTAAACGTACCTTCAAATTCCTTCTTTGTTTCTTGTAAGCCAATGTCATTAGCTTCAATAGCGAATAATTCGCGAAGGCCTAGGCGGATACTTTCACAGATGGAATTTTGAATTTGCAACATATTGAAATCAAATAGCGTGTTGATTTTGAAACCGCAAAGGTAGCCATTTACGGGTAAACATTGCTACCTTTGTGCCCATTATGCAAAATCTGTACCAAGATGCAATTGCATCGTTAAAAGCTGGAGGAGTGATTTTATACCCAAGTGATACGATTTGGGGTATGGGTTGTGATGTCCGTCAGGATGCGGCGATTGAGAAAATTTGGCAAATAAAACAGCGACCTGCTGACAAGGGATTGATTGTTCTTATTTCAAAAATTGAGCAATTAAGTGAGTATGTGGAGGAGGTTCCTGAAATTGCGTGGGATTTAGTTGAATTTGCAGAAGATCCATTAACTGTAATTTATCCAAAAGGGAAGAATGTATCGAAGCATCTATTGGGTCCCGATGGCACCATAGCTATTCGTTTGGTGAAGGATGAGTTTTGCAAAGGTTTAGTTTATCGGTACCAACGGGCCATTGTATCCACTTCGGCGAATATTTCAGGTTTGCCATCACCTACGGATTTTGCCTCTATTTCACCTGAGATTAAAAGTCAGGTAGATTATATCTTAGCGCCTAGTGGTGTAAAACAAATAGGTACGAAGCCCTCTAAAATAGTCAAATTAGGACTTGGAGGAGAATTTTCAATGATTAGATCGTAAGTATGCAAGCGGTAGCCATTATAGAAGAAGGAATTTTTAAGCGGATTGGGCAGGCAGCGGATCATTTGAACATAGATGCCTATGTTGTGGGAGGATATGTTCGGGACCATATATTAGGGCGTCCTTGTAAGGATATCGATATTGTATGCATTGGATCGGGTATCGAATTGGCTGAACAGGTGGCACGTGAATTTGATTTGCCGGATCATGCTGTGTCTATTTTTAAGAATTTCGGGACCGCCATGTTGAAGGTGGATGATTGGGAACTGGAGTTTGTAGGTGCGCGTAAGGAGTCGTATCAGCGCGATTCGCGTAAGCCGTTGGTGATGCAAGGCTCGCTGGAAGATGACCAAAATCGCCGTGATTTCACCATAAATGCTTTAGCCGTACAGCTGAATGCGGCTAACTGGGGCACTTTATTAGATCCTTTTGGTGGTTTAGCTGATATTGAAGCCAAGTGCATTCGTACGCCTTTAGCGCCTGGCATAACCTTTTCGGATGATCCATTGCGGATGATGCGTGCGATTCGATTTGCGAGCCAATTGGGGTTTGATATTTTACCAGAGACATTTGAGGCGCTTCAAAAGGAGAAAGATCGCTTGTCGATTATATCGATGGAGCGAATAACAGATGAGTTGAATAAGATTATTCTTTGCCAAAAACCTTCGTATGGTTTTTTATTACTCGATGCGTGCGGGATATTACCCATTATTTTCCCTGAGTTTATGAAATTGAAGGGGGTCGATACAGAAGATGGGAAAGGACACAAGGATAATTTTTACCATACCCTTCAAGTGTTAGATAATATTTCCCAAAATACGAATGACCTATGGTGGCGCTGGTCGGCAATTTTACATGACATTGCCAAACCACAAACCAAACGTTTTGTACCAGGAAAAGGGTGGACTTTTCATGGGCATGAGGAAATGGGTGCGCGTCAAGTTCCTGCTATTTTTAAACGGTTCAAATTACCGTTGAATGAGAAAATGAAGTTGGTGCAAAAACTAGTCCGTTTGCATTTAAGACCCATTGCTCTTTCGAAGGAGGAAATAACAGATTCTGCTTTGCGTCGCTTGTTGTTTGAAGCAGGAGAGGAGCTTGAGGCGCTGATGACGTTATGTAGAGCGGACATTACGTCTAAAAATGGAGATAAAGTCAAACGTTATTTGCGCAATTTCGACTTAGTTGAATTGAAATTGAAGGAAGTAGAAGCAAGTGATTCCCTACGTAATTTTCAACCCGTAATTACGGGTGAAATTATTATGCAGGTTTTTGATTTAGGTCCAGGCAGGGAGATTGGTCAAATTAAGGTAACTATTCGGGAAGCAATTTTAGAAGGACATATTCGAAATGACCTAGCGTCTGGATGGGATTTACTCGTGCAAGAAGGTGAAAAATTGGGCTTACACCCGGCTATTTCCAAAGATGAATTTCTGAATTTATCAGTAAACTGATATTCTTAATCAGTTTTTTTGCTTTGATGCCATTGAGATCCGATTAGATTTGTTTTTAATCCTATCGAAGATGCGTCAGCTATTAATTAACCTCAAAAAATTGCGGGAGGATCGCCATATTTCGCAAGAAGCCGTGGCTTTTAATTTGAAAATCACACAAAGTACCTATGCTAAGATCGAGGCAGGGAAAACTAAATTAAGTGTCGAACGATTGCAGGCAATTGCAAATTACTTTCAGGTGGATGTAAAGGATTTAATGTAAGCAGCCAACTTATCCGTTGGCTGCTTGCATGTCCATCAATACTTGGTGGATTTTTTCACTCACGGATTGAATGCTCTTGGTAACTAATTTCGGTAGTTCTGTTTGGAGCGTTTCGTGCGCTACCTGCGGCTGAATATCAAGTTTCGTTATTTCGAAATGACCATTAATCGTTAATTCGATGGTTTGGCTTGGGTTCATGTGTTTTTCAGAAATCAATTCTTTGTGGAAATTGATTTTTGCCTGCAGTGCACGTATCGAGTCTGGGTTCATTTTATTTTGCTGCTGTTTTAAGGTCTCCTACAAAAGACAGTACATTTAAAACAACCCCAGTAGCCCAATTGAATCCTTCTTCAAAGCCTGATTTGAAATCAGACCACCAATTTCCTCCAGAGATACCATGCATCTCTTCATGGCTCAATTCGAGCCGATTGAATTTTTCAAGTTCCATATTATTCTCCATTTATAAAGCTAAAAGGACGGCTGCTCCGCCGACGAGATAGATGATGGCTACAACGGCCAAGACTCCACAAACAATACCGAATACTTCCCAAAAACCACCCGCTTCCAAGTGCATTTGTTCCTGCCAACTCAGCTCATATGCGTTAAAATTTTGCAAGGTAATCCATTCATTTTTCATTGATTTTGATGTTTAAGGTTTAAGTTGATTTGCTTCGCGATTGCATGCTAAAAGTAAGTCGAGCGCCTACGGAATCTTATTCGAGATCAGACTACTTCAGTCTGATTAAGACTCAAAAACTGATAAAAAACAAAAGGCTCCTGAAGGAGCCTTTTGTAAACAGGAAAAAGTTTCAATTACATACGTATAAATAACTGGTCCGAAGCATAACGAACTTTAATTGCATTCGCCATAAAATCTGCGGATGCATCGCGTTCGCCTACAGCGAGCATCAATACGGAGTGAAGACCTTTTGCATTTAAATCTAACAACTCATCTAGTTTGGCAGGCATAAATCCTTCCATAGGTGTCGAGTCGATTTTTAATTCAGCGGCTGCTGCAAGTGCTGTTCCCATTGCTAAATATACTTGGCGGTCTGCCCAGTTTGCTTGCGCTTCTTGCGGACGTTTTAACATAGCTCCAGCTATGGCACCGCGGTAATCAGCTAAAGCGTCTAGAGGCGCATTACGAGTTTCAGAAACTAATTGGATGAATGCATCAATTTTTTCTTCTGTAACTTCATTCCAAGCAGCAAAAACTAATAAATGAGAACACTCAGTTACTTGCGGTTGGCCAAAGGCAATGGGTTGAATTTGTGCACGTAATTCCGGGTTTTCAATAACCAAAACGTGGTAAGGTTGTAAACCGAAACCTGATGCTGAAAGGCGAATTGCTTCCAAAAGTGTTTCAATTTTTTCGCTCGAAACTTTCGTTCCATTCATGCGCTTAGTCGCATAGCGCCAAGATAAATCAGTAATTAATGACATGGTGTTGGGTTTATATAAAATGCAAAATAAAGCCGAGGTGCAGATTTACACCTCGGCTTGTAGGCGGATTAATTTATTCGCTAACTAAAGAAACGACTAATTTAAAATCATCCATGATCGCTTTGTCTCCAATCGAGTCAAAGAATTTTTTAGATCCATACTGGATGTTGTAATCTGTACGGTCGATTGTGATAGAAGCTTTCGCTGCTACTTTTCCACCTTTCACTGAAATTTCAGCTGGGAATGAGATCGATTTTGTAATTCCTTTAATTGTCAAATTACCAGTTACTTGGTTACCAGCAATTTTCGTGATAACAAAAGTAGCTGTTGGGAATTTTTCAACTTCGAAGAAATCACCTGAGGAGATATGTCCAATGAACTTTTGGTTATAGTTTGGATCTGTAATGTCTAATGCCTTGATTGTTTTCAAGTCAATCGTAAAATTACCACCCACTAACTTGTTACCATTTACATTTAAAGCACCTGCTGAGATAGCTACGGTACCATTGTGCTTTCCAGTTACTTTTTCTGCATACCAAGCTACTGAACTAGCAGCAGTGTTAACTTTTACAGGCTTAGGTGCTGCAAAAGAAGCGATGCTCATTACGAGCGCGGTCAAAATTAGGCTTACTTTTTTCATTTTATTTATTGTTTAATTGTTCGTAAATACATTTCTAAATTCGTCTAACAAGTCATTTAACTGGCTCATTTTGTCTTGGCTAATTCCTTGGAAATTCAATTCCCACTTCTTTTGTACCAAATCGATTTCACTTAATAGGTCTAAACCGGCTGGCAAGATAAGGATGTCTACCGCCCGACGGTCGTGTGGACATTCCCTTCGTAAAACTAATTTCTTCTCTAAAAGTTTATCGACCAAGCGCGAAGCATTTGACATTTTGTCCAACATTCGCTCGGTAATAGCTAAAACGGTCATGGGATTGTTTTGTTGTCCACGTAAAATGCGTAAGACATTGTATTGCTGTGGAGTCAAACCAAAAGGTTTCAATAAATCATGCATTTGTTGCATCATCCAGTTGCCTGTGAAGATGATGTTAACGACCGATTTGCTTGTTTCTGAATTAAAGTTTCGCTGCTTTAACTCCTCTGAAATTCCCATAACTGAAATTTGATGTAGCAAAATTAAATGTAATTACATTAAATACAAATGTTTTTAAATTTTATTTTTTAAAACGTTCAATTAAACCTTATTTTTGATCATGCAAGATTCATTTAGCCTTCAATTACCCTTTATTTTAGCGTCAAACTCCCCAAGACGAAAGGAAATTTTAACCCAAGCCGGTTTTCAGTTTTCAGTTTTGCCTTCAGATGTAGATGAATCATTTGACGCGCATTTATCTCCGCAAGAAGTACCCGAGATGCTGGCCGTACGAAAAGCAAAAGCCTTAGTCCAAAACTGTGCAAATTCCCTGATTTTAGCGGCTGATACTGTTGTGATACTGGATAATGAAATTTTAAATAAACCTGCCGACAAACAAGATGCGATGCAGATGCTCAAAAAGTTATCTGGAAAAACACATCAGGTGGTTACAGGAATCGCTTTAGCAAGTCCGCAGGGAATTGTAACGGCATCCGATTCAGCGTTGGTACATTTTCGAACGTTAGCCGATTGGGAAATAACCTGGTATGTTCGCGGTGGTGCCTCGCTAGACAAAGCGGGCGCGTATGGGGTCCAAGATTTTATTGGTATGGCTGGAATTGAGAAACTAGACGGATCATTCTACACCGTGATGGGCTTGCCGATATACCACGTTTATCAAATGCTACAGCCCTATATCCTAGAGTCAAAACAAATACCGCTCGGAATTTAAATGGAGAAACTCTCCCCGCATCCACAAGTACGTGATGCATTCGGATTCTTGAATTGAAAACCTTTGCCATTCAATCCGTCCGAGAAATCAAGCTCAGTTCCGGCTAAATACAAGATCGATTTTTTGTCTACCATGATTTTGACACCCTTGTCTTCGAAAATGGCATCATTGTCTTTTGGCTCAGAAGCGAAATCCAAATTATACATCAATCCTGAACAACCACCACCCTCAACCGCAACGCGAATGTTGAAATCAGTTGTTAATCCCTCTTTTTGACGCAATTCCTTGATGCGGTCAGCAGCCAATTCTGATATCGTGATCATGTCTAATTCATTTAAATTTCGATGCAAATATAGGTAAATTTTCGAAATATTTTGGCATTATTTAGAGTGAATCTAAATAAAGTATGGTTTCGTAAATTTTATGGTTTTAATTTTGCAGCCAACTACCATTTCAAAAACATACGTATGCTGTCAATTACCAATTTACATGCGCGAATCGGCGAAAAAGAAATTCTACGTGGAATTAATCTAGAAGTTAAAGCAGGAGAAGTTCATGCAATCATGGGCCCGAATGGATCCGGAAAATCAACCTTGGCCTCAGTTTTGGCTGGTCGTGAAGATTATGAAGTTACAGATGGTTCTGTTTCATTTTTTGGTAAAGATTTACTTGACCTAGCTCCCGAAGAGCGCGCTGCAGAAGGTGTTTTCTTAGCTTTCCAGTACCCTGTGGAGATTCCAGGTGTGTCAACTACCAACTTTATGAAGTCGGCTGTCAATGAAATCCGCAAGTACCGCGGTGAAGAGCCTTTAGATGCCGTTCAGTTTTTGAAAATGTTTAAAGAGAAGATGGCCTACGTAAATATTGACCAATCTTTATTATCCCGCTCGTTAAATGAAGGTTTTTCAGGAGGAGAGAAGAAGCGGAATGAGATTTTCCAAATGGCTGTTCTCGCGCCCAAATTGGCCATTTTAGATGAAACAGACTCAGGTTTGGACATCGATGCCTTGCGCATTGTGGCCGAAGGAGTAAATAAATTAAAAAGTCCAGATAACGCAACGGTCGTCGTAACCCACTACCAGCGTTTATTAGATTATATCGTTCCTGATTTTGTACACGTGCTTTACAAAGGACGCATCGTGAAATCGGGAACCAAGGAATTAGCCCTTGAGTTAGAGGAAAAAGGATACGATTGGATTATTTCAGCTTTAGTAGACTAAGCCATGGCAACAGATACATTAGTAAGCATTTCGCTTCCTAAGGAAAAACAGTCTTCCTTAGATCGATTTTTAGCGAAAGGTTTTCCCACCAACAAGTGGGAGGAATGGAAATATACGTCCCTGAAATCACTCAATGACATTGATTGGAATTGGAATACGTCAGAGTTATCCGGCACTTCATCCCAATTGGACATTGAAAATGCATTTTCTATTCAAACCCAAAATGGAAAAATTTCGCTCACAGGTGCACTACCTGCGGGTGTTGAATACCTAGATTTTGCCACTTTTGCAGCTCAAAACCCTGATTTTATTGCGAAATTCAATCAACGGAATCCAATTTTAGATCAGAACACACTCTATGATTTAAATGATGCGCTAGCGAGTTCACATCAAGTTATTTGGGTCAAAAAAGGAGTAAAACTAGCCAAGCCGATCTTACATTCTTATTTTGCCGCAGTTAGTTTAGCCTCAGCTATTCAAATTAAATGGTTAGTGTACCTCGAAGAAGGTGCAGAAATAACCTGGGTAGATGATTTAGCCTCATCTGAAGATTCAAAACACATACTTTCAAATTACGTTCAAGAAGTTTGGGTGTCTAAAAATGCTCATTTTACATGTGTGAAAACACAAGATTTTGGGTTATCAACCACCCATGTCGACCACACATTTATCCATCAAGAAGATAGTAGCATCGTAGACATGTTCACTTTTTCACTGAATGGCGGCTTGATTCGTAATAATTTGCATTTTTATGTAGATGGCCAACAAGTCGTTTCGAATTTGAATGGCTTATATGTACCGGGTAATGATCAATTGGTAGATTCACATACCGTTGTAGATCACCGCATGCCGAATTCAGAATCAAACGAATTATACAAAGGTGTTTTACTGGGAAATTCAACGGGTGTTTTCAATGGTAAAATTTTTGTACGTCCAGACGCACAAAAAACAAATGCCTTCCAATCTTGCAAGAATGTATTGGCTTCCGACAAGTCGACGATGAACACGAAGCCCCAATTGGAAATATGGGCGGATGATGTTAAGTGCTCTCATGGAACGACAACGGGTCAATTAAGTGATGAAGCCTTGTTTTACATGCGTTCGCGTGGCATTTCACAAGCTGCAGCGAAGACGTTGTTGATGTTGGCCTTTGTCCAACAAGTCATCGATAAAGTAGAGATTCCTGCCTTGAAAGAATCAATTTCAAGCCGAGTTGTCGCAAAAATTCAACAAGCCTTAGGCGTGTAATCATGGCAGAAAAATTAGATATAAATCAGATTCGGAAGGATTTTCCTGTATTGGACCAACAGGTCAACGGGGCTCCTTTAGTCTATTTTGATAATGCGGCTACAACCCAGAAGCCACAGGTGGTGATTGATGCCTTGAATCGCTACTATACGCAAGATAATGCGAATATTCACCGTGGATTGCATACGCTAGCTGAACGAGCAACGACTGGATATGAATTAACGCGCACGAAGTTGAAAGACTTTTTACATGCGCCTTCCACGGATCAAATTATTTTCACATCAGGAACCACCGCGGGTATTAATTTAGTTGCCCAGACTTATGGGCGCGCCAATTTTACCCAAGGCGATGTAATTCTTGTTTCTAATTTAGAACACCATTCGAATATTGTCCCTTGGCAAATGATTGCAGAGGAGACTGGGGCTGAGGTTCGCGTCATACCTGTGGATGATCTAGGTGTCCTAGATATGGCGGCCTATCAATCGCTTTTGACTGATCGCGTTAAGTTAGTTGCTGTAAATCATGTGTCTAATGCGATTGGGACAATCAATCCGATTAAGCAAATGATTGATATGGCGCATCAGGTAGGTGCTAAGATCCTAATTGATGGTGCCCAGTCAGTCGCGCATTTTGATATCGACGTGCAGGCTCTGGGAATGGATTTCTTTGTGTTTTCGGCACATAAACTTTTTGGACCTACAGGCGTGGGAGTTTTGTATGGGAAACGTGAAATTTTAGAATCAATGCCACCGTATCAAGGTGGAGGTGAGATGATTAAAGAGGTAAGTTTTTCAGGTACGACCTACAATGAATTGCCTTATAAATTTGAAGCAGGAACGCCTAATATTGCCGATGTATATGCCTTTGGCTTTGCATTGGATTATTTGAAATCTTTATCTGCTGATGCAGTTTGGGAACAAGAAAAGGCTTTACTAGCTTATGCGACTGAACAATTAGTTCAGTTGGATGGTTTACGAATTGTGGGGCAGGCACCTGAAAAAGTTGCCGTGGTTAGTTTTGTGATTGATGGCGTACATCCACAGGATATCGGGGTCTTACTTGATAAGTTTGGGGTGGCTATTCGAACGGGACATCATTGTGCACAGCCTTTAATGGCTCGGTATGATTTGGTCGGAACCTGCCGCGCTTCCTTTGCGTTTTACAACACGAAAGAAGAAATTGATTTATTTGTTAAGGCGCTAAAACGCTGTTTAATGATGTTATCTTAAGAATGAGCACGATTAATCAAACCCAGGATGAATTGATTGAAGAGTTCGGTCTATTTGAGGACTGGGCTGATAAATATGAATATTTAATTGACCTGGGGAAAAAGTTAATGCCGATGTCAGATTCGTTTAAAACCGAAGAGCATGTCATCAAAGGATGCCAAAGCAAGGTTTGGTTACACGCGGAGAAGCAAGGTGATTTAGTCGTTTTTCAGGCTGATTCGGAGGCGATTATTGTGAAAGGGATGATCAGTATGTTGATTCGTGTCTTGTCTAATCATACTCCCGAGGAGATTATGAAAGCCGATTTATACTTTATTGATCAGATTGGGATGAGTCAGCATTTGGCTCAAACCCGCTCCAATGGCCTAGTAGCTATGGTAAAACAAATGAAGAATTATGCATTAGCATTTAATGCACTAGCTTAAGCAGATATGAGTATGACGGAAGCAGAATTAAAGGAAGAAGTTGTCAAAGCGATCAAAACCGTTTATGACCCCGAAATTCCAGTTGATGTATATGAACTCGGATTAATCTATGAAATTAAGATTTTCCCTGTCAACAATGTATACATTTTGATGACGTTAACATCTCCTTCGTGTCCTTCGGCGGAAAGTATTCCTGTGGATATTGAGAAGGCAGTCCGTGAGGTAGAAGGTATTGCCGAAGTATCCGTTGAATTAACATTTGATCCTCCTTATTCGCAAGACATGATGTCTGAAGTGGCTAAGTTGGAACTTGGTTTTATGTAAGTGTGTTTTAAAAATTAAAATTTAGAAATATATGTATCCAGAACATTTAGTACATCCTATGCGGATGGATATCGTTGAAGGTGGGTTTCAAGAATTGAAATCTGCAGCTGAAGTAGTAGACGTGATGGCAAAGCCAGGAACTACGTTATTATTTATCAATTCAGTTTGTGGATGTTCTGCGTCCACAGCCCGTCCAGGTGTGAAAGCTGCTGTTTCTGCTTCGGCAAAAAAACCAACTAACCTAGCGACAGTGTTTGCAGGAGTTGACCAAGAATCTACCCAAAAAGCTCGTGAGTATACCTTGCCATATCCTCCTTCATCTCCTTCAATCGCTTTGTTTAAAGATGGAGAGTTAGTTCACTTTGTGGAGCGTCATCACATTGAGGGCCGTTCGGCTGCCTTAATTGCGCAACACTTAGAGGGCGTTTTTGAAGAGTATTGTTAATAAAAAAGAGCTTTCAAACTTGAAAGCTCCTTTTTAAAGTAAATATAAGAGCCGTTCATAGAACGGCTCTTCTTGTTTTATTGCTTCGGTGCTCCGCCTACAGCGCCTGTATCAGACGGTGTATTCTTTGCTTTTTCTGCCATTTTCTTGGCAGCACCTTCATAGTCACCTGCTTTGATGAATGACATCTTAGTTAGGTCAACTGTCTTGCGCAATGCCTCTGTGATTTGATCTGAAGTCAAGTTTTTAACTTTATTTTCTAAATCTTCAGACCATTTCATGTTTCTACCCAAATAGATATTTGAGTTTATGGTTCCTACTAGCGCATTGTCTTGGGAGCGCGTAACCTGCTTAGATTGCAACCAAGATTTTTTAGCCTCATCGATTTCTTTTTGAGTAAATCCTTCTTTAAGGGCTTTCTCAATTTCCTCTTTGAATGCAGCTTCTAGTTTTGCCACATTTTCAGGTGCGTAAATGGCATACCCGATAAATGCGCCTGATTGATCTAGTGGACTGGCTACAAACTGAGATCCTACACCATAAGATAAACCATCTTTTTGACGAATGCGGTTCATTAAACGTGAGCTTAAACCACTTCCACCACCCAGCATGTAATTACTCAATTCCATCGCTGCATAGTTTGGATCTGAATCAGACATTTTCAAAGGCTGATATGCTAAGAAAAATGCATTCGCTTTGTCTGGCGTTTCAATTGACTTCACCTGACCCATGCCATCTTTGAATTTATCTTCAATACGTTTGAAAGGCTTCGGTGATTTCCAATCAGCAAATTCTGATTTAATTAATGCTTTTACACCTGCCTCATCGAAATCTCCTACAACAGAGAAAGTTGCGTTTGAAGCTCCGTAAAATCCTTTGTAGAAGGCAATAGCGTCCTCTAATTTTGCATTTGAATATCTTTCAGTTTGCTCCGCCATCGTCGGTTGGTAACGAACGTCATTCTTTGGATAATGACCTGATCTCCATTGTCCTAAAAGTTCAGATGCCTTGGCTTGTGGATCACTTTTCTGAGCTTCGATTTGCGTTAAATTTTCTTGTTTTAACTTTTCGAATTCATCAGCTGGGAATACAGGCTGTTTTAAAGCCTCTGCCACTAATTGCATCGCAGGTATCAAATTCTCACGAGTTGTCTCGATAGACACATTCGCTTGGAAAGGCGAACCTGAAATTGAAACACGCGCCTTTAGTTTATCCAATTCATCTTGGAACTGCTGACGTGTGTGTTTTGCCGTTCCTTTTGTCAACATATCTGATGCCAAGTCAGCAGCAGTTGATGTTCCCAATAATGATTTTTCATCACCAAAACGCAAGGTCATACGTGCATAAACTGAATTTCCACGTGTTTTCTT
>JACCDK010370683.1_pt1 | contig 22970 bp, 24 predicted proteins | sample 7445871 | NCBI WGS metagenome assembly JACCDK01 (sample SAMN15323436, study PRJNA562643) | freshwater metagenome | isolation source: river surface water | place: USA:Blue River Watershed | collected 2017-08-15 | reverse complement strand
TTGATTTGGTATAATAGTGTTGTCTTAAATTAATATCAAATATGCGTAAAGCATTTGTTGATGTGCTATTTACTATTTTAAGTATCGTTTTATGTGAATGTTCATTCCGTTGTGCTAAAGAGCCAAAGCAAATAGCTGCAGCTTGTTTTGTAGCAGCAATAAGGTTTTCATTTATATCAATAAAATCCCAAGCCACAGGTTCTTTTATTTGATAAGTAGGTATGCCATTTAGATCAAGCGAAACGAGTACGCTGCCCGTTTCATAATCTGTTGTTTGTAAATGATGTTTTATTTGATGTTGCTCAAGTTCTTTACGAAGTGCTAATCCCAAATTGTCTTTGCCTACAGCACTAATTAATAAGCTTTGCAAACCCATTTGCGCCGTGTGAAATACAAAATTTGCCGGTGCGCCACCCATAATTTGAAGTTTTTTTTCAGGAAAAATATCCCATAAAACTTCTCCAATGCCTAATACTAATTGCTCTTTCATAATATATTGAAAATTAAAAGTAATACTTTTGTTCTTTATAAAATAACTGTAATCATGGTATCGTATACACATGCTGTTTCACTTCCTATTTCAAAAGTATGGGAACATTTTCTATATAAGGTAGAACATCCAGAACATTTCGTTCCAGGTGTAATTGATGTGCAGGTATTAGAGAAGGTAGATACCCATGTGTTGCGTCAAATGAATTTAAGCACTCCTCAAGGAGATATTGTTACGCTTGTAGAGCGTATAACGCATAAACCCTTCGAAGTTTGCTATGCAATATTGGAGCATCCTAAATTTAAGGGATATGTTTTAAATCAAGCCCTTGCCATTAATGAGTCTGAAACGGCTATAACATATGCTATTCATTGGCAAGATAAATTGACGGAAGCCTGGTATACAGAGGAAGCTACGGCAAAAAATGCTGTGCTAAAGTCAATAGCTTATATGGAGCAAAAGACTATTTAATAACAAAACATAAAAAAAAGAGCAACGTTTAAGTTGCTCTTTTTTGTACCGCGTACGGGAGTCGAACCCGTCATTCCACCGTGAAAGGGTGGCGTCTTAAACCGATTGACCAACGCGGCATTCCCTTTGAATTTGGATTGCAAAGGTATCATTTACTTTTTATTCTTCAAAGTATTTTGCTGTATTTTTTTAAAAAAATTAAGGCATAGCGTTTATAATGCCAACGAAATCATTGGCTACTAATGATGCACCACCAATTAAACCGCCATCTACATCTTCACAAGCAAATAATTCTGCTGCATTGCTTGCTTTACAACTGCCGCCATATAGAATGCTTAATTCGTTAGCAACATTAGCTCCATATTGCGCATTGATTGAAGAACGTATATGAGCATGCATATCTTGTGCTTGTTGAGAGCTTGCAGTTAATCCAGTGCCAATTGCCCAAATAGGTTCATATGCAATAACGATATGCTTTAAAGCATCAGCTTCTAAGTGAAACAAGCTAGCTTTTATTTGATTTGCTACAAATTCATTTTGAGTGCCAGCTTCTCGGACAGCTAAAGGCTCGCCGCAACAAAAAATCACACGTAAACCCGCTGCTAAAGCTTGATTTACTTTATCTGCAAGAAGGGCCTCTGTTTCATGGAAATAGGATCTTCTCTCTGAATGGCCAATAATAACATACTGAATCCCTGCATTACTTATCATAGATGCAGCTACCTCACCTGTATAAGCTCCTTGTGCAAATGAGCTGCAATTTTGAGCGGCTACATATATGTTGTTTTTGCCTTGCAATTGCTGTACAAGTGTTGTGCAATGTAAGAATGGAGGTGCAAATACAACTTCTTTATGATCGGGTAGAGCAGAAAGAGTAGCGGTAATTTCATTAACTAATTGACTGCCTTCTGCAATACTTAAATTCATTTTCCAGTTGCCTGCAATAATTTTTTTTCTCATCTTTTTACGTTATTTGAAATATAGTGTAATATCGCTATAGCTGCTTCGCTGAGTTGTTGTTGTCGTCTTTGCATCATCGCTTGGGCAGTTGCAATAGCTTTATCTATCTTATGTGCGGTGGCTTCTTTACCTATGCCCCAAGTGAAAGAAGGGATGTATTTCTCTGGGAATTCGGATCCAAAAATATTGCAAGCTACTCCTATAACGGTACCCGTATTAATCATGGTATTTATACCTGTTTTGGAATGGTCGCCCATGAAAAGACCGCAAAATTGTAAGCCTGTGGATTGCATTTCATGCTTTGCTTCATTAAATATGGAAACCAAGCTATAATTATTTTTTAGGTTTGAGCAATTGGTATCTGCACCAAAATTACACCATGCGCCTACCACTGAATTGCCTATGAACCCATCGTGGCCTTTGTTAGAGTTTTCAAAGAAAACAGAATTACTTACTTCTCCACCAATTTTACAACCCGGACCAATCGTCGTATCACCATATATTTTTGCACCCATTTTGATAGTGCTATGCGCACCAATAGCTATAGGTCCTCTTAAAAGAGCTCCTTCCATGATTTCTGAATGCTTACCTATGTATACAGGTCCATTGCTGGCGTTGATAATGCAAGGCATTAAAATGGCTCCTTCTTCAATGAAAATAGCATCTGGATTAATGGTTTGTACAAAATGGGGTAAAGATGCTGAGTTTTTCTCTGATGTAATACTTTTAAAATCTGCTTTGATTAGTGCACCATTTTGAGTGAAAATATCCCAAATATGACAAAGTTGATCAATATGTCCAGCATATTCAATTTTATTAGCTTTCTGTGCTTTATGTAATAAGTCTTCTATGGAATTTATGGGTTCTAGACTAGCATAAGCTATTAAAAGCTCATTTGAAAAGAGTGCTTGTTCTGACTCCAATTCAATTATTGCGGTTTTCAATGCTGCACTTGCGTGAACAGACCCATTAATATAAGTGATCGTATTAGTAGCTAAAGATGGATAATTACTTTGCAAATAACTAACCGTTAGGGTGTCAGTATGCTGAACGCCAAAATAATGTTCCCAACGCTCGCGTAGGGTTAAGATGCCACAACGAATATCTGCTATAGATCTAGTATGGGTAAAAGGAAATAAATTCTCTCTTAGCGGGGTATCAAAAAGGCAAATTTGCATAAACTAAAAATCCCGACAAAAGTCGGGATTTTTTTGCGTATTTCAATAAGATTAAGCTAAGATTATGCTTTTTTAGCGTAACGATTTTTGAATTTCTCAATACGACCAGCTGTATCCACAAATACTGATTTACCGGTGTAGAAAGGGTGTGATTTATGAGAAATCTCCACTTTAATTACTGGATACTCATTACCATCTTCATAAATGATCGTTTCTTTAGAATGAGCGCAAGAACGAGTTAAAAACATATAGTCGTTAGACATGTCTTTGAAAACTACTTGGCGATACTCTTTTGGGTGTATATCTTGTTTCATAAGTATATTTTTTACATGGATTTTGCCATGTGTGTTAAAAATTGAAGTGCAAAGGTATATTTTTTATGTATAAAAACAAAAAAATAGTCAATTATTTAGCTAAAAGCTGGTCTAAATCTTTTACAGCTTCCTCAGAGGTCATGTATTTGCCAATGATTTTACCTTCATTGTTCATTAAAAAAGCTTGTGGTACAAATTGAACACCATATATCTCTGCTGGTTTTGATTGCCATCCGCCTAGGTCACTTACATGGGTAGTCCAGCTTAAATTATCTGCTTTTATAGCATTAATCCAAGCGTTTTTATCTTTATCTAAAGAAACACTATAAATAGTAAAGCCATTCTTAGCGTTTTTAAATTTTTTATCCTTGTAATTATTATAAAGAGCTACTAATTGAGGATTGCTTCTTCTGCATGGTCCGCACCAGCTTGCCCAAAAGTCAATTAAAACAACTCTGCCTTTTGCTACTTCGGAAAGTTTAGTGATTTTTCCTTCTGTATTAGGAAATGCTAATTCGGGAGCTGCTTGTCCCACTTTTATAGTTGTGTTTTCGTATTGAGCTTGTGATAAAAAGCTACATAAGGTAAAAGTGCAAACGAGTAGGACTAGTTTTTTCATAGTTTTTTTCAGGTTTATTAGGGTATGCAAATTAATTGATTTCAATTGTTAATCCATCATATGCCAAATAAATATTTTCTGGCAATTGGGTTTGTACTTCATCATGCAAGCCTAATTGATGGCTAATGTGCGTAAAGTAGGTTTGTTCGGATCCAATTTCTTGAGCTAAAGCAATAGCTTCTGAAAGGCTAAAGTGAGAAACATGAGGTTCTTTCCTGAGGGCATTAAGTACTAAAATTTTAGTGCCTTTGATTTTTTCTTTTTCTATATCAGCAATAAAATTAGCATCAGTAATATATGTGAAGTCATTGATTCTAAATCCGTAAACAGGTAGTTTGTAATGCAATACTTCAATTGGAGTTATGCTTGTTTCTCCAATATTAAATGCTTCGTTTTTAATTTCATGGACATTCAATTCTGGAACTCCAGGATATTTTTTGTCTGAAAAAGCATAATCAAAATCTTTTTTTAGCACCTTAATGGTGGTCTCATCGGCATAAATATCGATGGGCTTTTGGAGTATATAATTAAAGGCTCTGATATCGTCCATACCTGCCGTATGATCTTTGTGGCCATGGGTAAAAATAAGGGCTCTTAAATCGTCCACTTTTTGGCGAAGCATTTGTTGCCTGAAATCTGGACCCGAGTCTATGACCAAATTGCCATCATGGGTATGTATAAGAATTGAACTCCTTAGTCTATTATCTTTAGGATTATTAGATACACAAATGGGACATTGGCATGCAATGATGGGCACACCTTGTGAAGTTCCGGTTCCTAAAAAAGTAATTTTCACAGTCTAAATTTCCATTTCACCCTGTGCAGCATTGTCGCTTTCTGTGGGTTGGAGTAATAATTGATGATAGAATTTAAGCATTTCGCCACTAAGGTCAGATTCGGTAACCGCTATAGTAGGTACAATTTCGGCAAGCGCATTTATTTTACCCTCAATGTTTAAAAATCGATTAATAACGACTATTTTTTTCTCTTCCAATAAGCAATATCCCGAATTGAAATTACCTTTTTCATATCGGATGATATAACTCATTTCTTCAAAAAGTTGTTCTAATTTTTTTAATGTGTTTGGCGTATATTTGAAGCTCATTTAAATTTATATTCAATGCTTAAAGTTACAAAATTAGCGCTATATTTTTCGATTGTACTTGCTTTTTTATTCACATCTTCAGCTTATGCACAAAAATATTATGAAGATGATTATAGAACCTTTTTTGGAGGTTTATTATTTGGCACCAATTTTTCTCAAGTAGATGGAGATAATTATGCTGGTTATAATAAAACGGGCTTGAATATGGGCGGTATCATGTATGCACGATTAGATGCGGATTTAGCGCTTAGTATGGAATTACTTTTTAGTCAAAAAGGTGCATTTGGTAAAAATCCAATTTTATCTACGGACGGTAATTTCTCTATTTACGACTATAAGATCAAATTAAATTATGCAGAAATCCCTATTATGCTGAATTATTTTGATAGAAGAAAAAGTCATTTTGGAGCTGGTTTATCTTATTCACAGTTAGTAAGTTCAAATGAAACCTTTCAATCAGATAAAATATATCCTACTTCACTAGATGCTTATCCTTTTAAAAAAACAGATCTTAATTTCTTACTTTCAGGTAATTTGCATTTAACAAAAGGTTTTTTCTTGAACATACGCTTTCAATACTCTATGTTTCCTATCAGAACGGAATTGCCGCCAGGATTGAGTAGGAGAGAGCAATTTTCAAATATGTGGGTAATGCGCTTAATGTATTTGTTTTAGTAGAAATTTCAATACATTTACACAGAGAAGTAACTTATGTCAGATCAATATCTTGTTTCAGCCAGAAAATATCGCCCAAATACCTTTGAAACCGTAGTTGGACAGAGTCATATTACCACTACACTTAAGAATGCGATTAAGCAAAATCATTTAGCTCATGCTTACTTGTTTTGCGGTCCGCGAGGTGTGGGTAAAACCTCTTGTGCGCGTATTCTTGCTAAAACAATCAATTGTGAAAACATAACAGGTGATACAGAAGCTTGTGGAACTTGTGAAACCTGTAAATCATTCAGCACCAATTCGTCTTTCAATATTTTTGAATTAGATGCGGCTTCTAATAACTCAGTAGAAGACATTAGAAACTTAACGGATCAAGTTCGTTTTGCCCCACAGTCAGGAAAGTATAAAATTTATATTATAGATGAGGTGCACATGCTTAGTACGGCAGCATTCAATGCTTTTTTAAAAACATTAGAAGAGCCTCCCGCGTATGCCATTTTCATATTAGCCACTACAGAAAAGCACAAAATACTTCCAACAATTTTATCTCGTTGCCAGATTTTTGATTTCAAAAGAATTACCACTCATGATATCGTTGATCACTTACAACAAATAGCTGTAAGTGAGCATATTCAGGCAGATACAGCGGCCTTGCATGTCATAGCACAAAAAAGTGAGGGTTGTATGCGCGATGCTTTATCGATGATCGATAGAATTGCAAGCTTTACTAATGCGCATTTAAGTTATGCTTCCACCATGGAGCATTTAAATTTATTAGATGCCGATTTCTATTTTCAGATTACAGATAAGTTGTTAAGCCAAGATGTTTCTAACACCTTACTTTCCTTAGATGCTATTTTAGAGAAAGGATTTGAAGGAGAAGTTATTTTAGAAGGTTTGGCAGAGCATTTCAGAAACCTTCTAATTTGTAAAGATGCAAGAATGGCAAAGCTATTAGATGTGCCTAATGATCATAAGGCTATCTATTATGAAAAGGCCAATCAAATGCCACCATCTTTCATTTTGTCAGCCATGAATTTGATCAATGATGCCATTGTTCAGTATAAACAGACGAGCAACAAGCGATTGCATTTGGAGATGACCTGTATCAAACTTTGTTATTTACTTCAAACAACTCCTACAGGGGTTGAAAAAAAAAATAAGCTAACTGATACTGCTTTTTCAGCACCATCAATTCATGCCGAAACAGCTCATGTTCCTTCTTCGAACATAGTTGAAAAAGAAACTACGATAATTAATACAAGTATTGAGCCAACGATAGTTGTTGAGAAAGAACCCTTGAAACACACGATGGCTGAAGAGCCTAAAAGTGCCATTGAAGAAGCAGTTGTAAATACAATAGCAGCTGAAAATACAACTGAGCGAAAAGGGATTTTTGGTCAGAATAAAAATGCTAAGAAAGTTAGTTTAAATGTTCTTAGTCAATTAGAAACGCAATTGTCAAATCCAATAGTAGAAGAAGAAACTACTATAGCGCCTATTACAGAGGAAGAAGGTAAGGCGGCATTCGAACAATATAAACAATCCATTGCTGCGGATAATCAAAATCAAACCTTGTTTCAGCAGTTATTGATAATGGAGCTGCAGGTATTGCCACCAGATGAATTGCATTTAGTTTGCCCTGTTGAACTAAATGAGGAATATGCTAAAAATCAAAGAGGGCAAATGATTCAGTTTATGCAGGAATTGCTTAAACGTCCTGTAAGGGTAACCACTTCTTATAAGCCAAATCCAGAATTATTAGCAAAACAACCTATAGCATTAAGCAAGCAAGAACTGTTTGATAAAATGAGCGAGAAAAATCCTGATTTGCAATTGTTTAAAGATACTTTGGGATTACAAATCGAATATTAAGCAGTATCTTTAAAAATATTTGAAATATTTATACAAAAAATTGAATTTTACTATTATTCAAAAATAGAATTGTTTATTTTTGATACCAAATTAAAATACTAAAATGGCAGAAGCGATTAGAATGCCCTTATTGAGCGACACCATGAAAGAAGGTGTGATTGCTGCATGGCACAAAAATGTAGGTGATATTGTAAAATCTGATGATATTATAGCAGACGTAGAAACCGACAAGGCTACTATGGAAGTAATGCCTTATGTAGATGGTACCTTGTTGTACATTGGCGTGGAAAAAGGTAAAGCTGCAAAGATTAATGAAATTATTGCAATTATAGGAAAGCCAGGTGAAGATATTCAACATTTTTTAAACGAATCAGCTGCTCCTGTTGAAACAGCAACTGCTTCTTCAGCTCCTGTTGATGCAGCACCAGTAGCAAGTGCTCCTGCTCCAGTTGAATTAAAAGATGCTACAGTTATTAGAATGCCTTTGTTGAGCGATACCATGAAAGAAGGTAAAATTGTAGCATGGCATAAAAAAGTAGGTGATTCAATTAAATCAGATGATATTTTAGCGGATGTAGAAACGGATAAAGCAACTATGGAAGTTATGCCCTATGTTGATGGTACGCTTTTGTATGTTGGTGTAAAAGAAGGTGAGGCTGCTAAGATTAACGAAATTATTGCTATTGTTGGTAAAGCAGGTACTGATGTTACTGCGTATTTAGCTAGCGAGCGTAATCAAGAAGTTGCTACAAAAGAAACTGCACCTGCTGTTGCAAATACAACAGCATCAACTACGAATGCTACAAGTGGTTCTACTAACACTACACCTGTGGCAAATGGAACAAGAATTTTAATATCTCCATTGGCTAAAAAAATAGCACAACAAAATGGTATTCAATTAAGCGATTTGAGAGGAACTGGAGAAAATGGTAGAATAATTAAAAGAGATATTGATAATTATACTCCTTCTGCACAGCAATCCAATACTTCAGTTTCAAGTGCGGCTCCTGCTATGAACTTTACATCAGCTGTGGGCATGCAAGAATCATATGTTGACACGCCTAATTCTCAAATGAGAAAAGTGATTGCTCAGCGCTTATCAGAAAGTAAAAATACAGCACCTCATTTCTATCTTAAAATGTCGGTGGTGATGGATAAGGCTATGGAAGCAAGAACAGCTGTAAATGCTGTAGCGCCAGTGAAAGTATCCTTTAATGATTTAATTATTAAAGCTTCTGCAATGGCATTGCGTAAACATCCAGCAGTTAATAGTTCATGGATGGGTGAAACTACCAGAACATATCAACATGTGCATATTGGCTCAGCTGTGGCTATTGAAGATGGTTTAATTGTTCCAGTAATACGTTTTGCAGATCAAAAATCCTTGTCAGAGATTTCAATGGAAGCAAAACAATTAACAGAAAAAGCAAGAAATAAAAAATTACAACCTAATGAGTTTACGGGTAACACCTTTACTATTTCAAATTTAGGTATGATGGATATTGATGAATTTACTGCAATTGTTAACCCTCCGGATAGCTGTATTTTAGCTGTTGGTAAAATCACTCCAACACCGGTTGTGGAAAATGGACAAGTGGTTGTTCGTCAGTTATTAAAATTAACCTTAAGCTGCGATCATCGTGTGGTAGATGGAGCTGTTGGTGCAGCTTTCTTACAAACCTTGAAAGCATTTTTAGAAAATCCGGTTACCATGTTAGCATAACAATTAGCTAATAAAAACATAAAAAGCCAAGCATTTTGCTTGGCTTTATTTTTTATTTCCAACAGTCTGTAGTAAATAAAAAAGGAGCACTTTAGTGCTCCTTTTTTATTGTCAAGTATGTTTATTAGTGTTTGGTAATTTTTTCTACACCAACTAATTCATGATTTTCGTTTCTAACTTCTAGTAAATAAATACCGGCAGCTATATTAGACAAATCTAATTTTGTTGTTCGGTCTTTGCTTACTATTATTTTACCTGAAAGATCTTTGATAGTTAATTCCATTAATTGATTGCCGCTAATTTCAATTAATCGTTCTGTAGGGTTAGGATATACCTGAATGCCATTTTTACTTAACGAAGACAATCCTAGGGTATTTATAGTTGCAGGTTCTTCAGAAACTCCAAAACAACCAGCTGCATTTTCAACTCTCACGGTATAAGAGCCATCTTGCATCGCCGTATAGGTTTGTTGTGTTGCGCCATTTATTGCTGCTCCATATCTAAACCATTGATACGAATTATAGATGCCTGTTGTTAGCGTATTTCCAAATGCAGTAATGATAGGATTTGGTTGTACCAATAGGTTTGTAGTAACTGCATTAGAAGAGCTTGGACATGTTCCATTTACAGTGCCATCTACTGTGTAGGTGCCTGAAACAGATGTAAGATAAGTACTAGTTGTTGCTCCTGGTATTGCTACGCCATTTAATTTCCATGCATAAGTATAGTTTTGGTTAAAACTTACCGTAAGTGCACAACTTCCGCCTGGGCAAAAGTTGGTATTGTTAGCCGGTGCTAATTGCAATACAGGACTTGGTACAACATTTATGCTTACATTGGCTGCTGCAGAATTACATCCGCCAGGAGTAGTTAAATAAACACTGTAAGTACCTGTAGCATTAGAGGTTGCAGCGTTAATTGTTGGATTTTGACCAATAGCACTAAAGCTATTTGGCCCAGACCATGTATACGTTGCTCCATTTATAGATGAAGTAGCACTTAAGTTGATTGGTTGATTAGAACAAACCGTTGTGCTGGTCATGTTGATGGTTGGTATTGGTGGAATGGATACCGCAGTTAAGGTTACATTATTAATCGTATTTGATGGGCATAAAGCCGGAGTTTTTATATTAATTGCACTATATACGCCTGGATTTAAACCGCTGATCACATATGAACCACTGCCATTGGTAGTAATAGCTTGTGTATTAATCGCATTGCCATTCAAAGTATAATCTAAGAAATAGTTAGTATTAGCTTGGAGTCCATTTAGCTGAATGCTACCATTGGCACTATTACATGTAGATGGTTGTATTACTGTGCTCAATACCATAGCAGGTGTAGTATTAACCACTACCGTAGTAGGAACGGGAACTGAGCTCAACCCAAATTGATTTGCCTTAGCAAAGTAAGTACCAGATTGTGCAGTTGTTGCGTTTAAAATTGTGATGGTACTTCCTGTTGCTGTAAAATTATTTGGACCTGTCCAGGTAATAATTGCGTTAGGTGAATTTGTGGAATTAGTAGCTGTAAGTGTAAGTGAATTTCCTGCACAAATTGGTGTATTATTGCTTGCTGTTGGCACACCAGGTGCTACAACTAAATCTACGCCAATATCATCAATTGTTAGATAAAATGGTGAATTAGTAGCTACGCAGTTGATGCCAAAGAAATAGTAACCAGAAGTTGTAGGTGTAAAGGTGCCTGTATATTGTTGATAGCTGGTATTCGTTGGATTAGCAATAGTGCCAATTATAGTAGTCATTGCTGCAGATGTTTGAGCATTGCCTACAGCTGCCTTTAAATTAGTCCAACCAGAAAATCCATCGGTGATATACCAATAAGAAAACTGATATTGACTACCTGCTGTAAGATATAATGCAGGAGTGTATATCCAGTCATTTGAACCCCATCTGAATGATGCAAATTTGCTACCTCCGATTGTACGATTAATTCTATTGTTAGTTGTAGCTGCAAGGTAGCTTGTTACCAAGCTTCCTAAACCTGTTGCAGCCATGCAACTTGGCAAAGTATTAGCAGCTGTTATGCTTTCAAATGTTTGAATATAGGGTAGTGAAGAAGAAACAACATTTACTGTGAATGGAGTAGAATATGAAGTAGTGTTTGAATTACTACAGGTAACAGCACAACGATATTGTGTTGATGCCATTATGCTTGGAGTAGTGTAAGTAATTGTATTAGCGCCGGTTCCACCAACTGTATTTAACCAAGTTGATCCATCAAAGTATTGCCATTGATAAGTAATACCTGCATTAACAGAAGGACCTGTAACCGTTACTGTGCTGGAGCTGCCAATGCATATAGGAGTTGCGGATCCTGTTGCTGTTCCTCCATTTGGAGTTCCAGCGCATGGACCATTAGATACAATAGTTAATACGTAATCCTCTGTTTCTCCCCAACCAGAATTTGTTGCGCCACATGCATCACCCGTTCCTGGTCCAGGAGCTGCATCACCTGATCGTACACGCATTCTTATATTACCTGTTGATGCAGTAGCTGGCACAGTAAATGTGAAATTTGCGGTTGCAGAAGCACCTACGTTTGTTGTAACACCAATGCTCTCGGATGCTTGAAAGACATTGTCTAGATTGTAATCGATCCAAGCTCTAATGTAACAAACAAAAAATGTACCTCCACTTAAAGACATGGTATAAGTTAATCCTTGTGTTAATGTTGCTGTTGTACTCCCAGCTTGAGGATAAAGCGTATAATATGGGCTTGGTGCACCTGCAGTTAAATTATTTAAAGGAGTAGTTAAAATTTGCACTTTTGAAATGTAATCTCCAGCAGCTGTTCCAGAAGCATAAGTTGTAGAGCAATATGGAGCTTGCGCATAGGAGTTAGAAAAACTAAGCAGTAAAAAAGCTATAGCAAATACTTGTTTTACGTTTAAGTTAAAGGGTAGTGTTTTAAACATGGTTCTTTTTTTTGAAGTATTGGTTAGAATACTAATAAATTCTATGCGTAAAATACATAAGAAAAGTTAAAAAACAAAAAAAAAGCTACTCCTAGGAGTAGCTTTTTTTCAACAGTTTGTTGAATTATTTTTCTTTTAAGAAATCTTGCACTTTGTCCTTGTGCATGATGTTTTCTTTAAAAGTATATGCGCCAGTTTTTGGACTACGAACAGCTTTGATCACTTTTGTGTAGTTTTTTGCTTCTGCTGCAAGTTTTGGATCTTTTTTGATCGCGGTTTTAGCTGCTTTTGCCATGGTAGTATAGTATTTTTAAATTATTTAATTTCTTTGTGTACAGTTACTTTCTTCATAATTGGGTTGAACTTTTTCAACTCAATTCTTTCAGGCGTATTTTTCTTATTTTTCGTTGTAATATAACGACTTGTACCTGCTAAGCCAGTAGCTTTATGCTCGGTGCATTCTAATATTACTTGAACTCTATTTCCTTTTTTTGCCATTGTTGCTTAATTTAAAAACGTTTATGTTAGATTTCTTGACCTTTTGCACGTAATTCTTTAACTACATTGTATAATCCGTTTTTGTTTATTGTACGAATTGCATCTGCAGTTAGTTTTAACGTTACCCAACGATCTTCTTCTACTAAGAAGAAACGTTTAGTTTGCAAATTTGGTAAAAAACGACGTTTCGTTTTTCTGTTAGAAAATGATACTTTATTTCCGATGATAGGTTTTTTTCCAGTAACCTGACAAACACGTGCCATGTATATTAATTTTTAGGACTGCAAAGGTGCAACTTTTTTTTATTATAATCAAATAATTTTTTTCTTTTTTTTTGATTTAGGCTAAATTAGGCAGTTTTAATGCATCTAAATCCTCTAAACCAATTGTGTTTTCGCAATGAAAGCCTTCGCCATGGCTAACACCAATTCGTTTGCCTAACATTCTACTTCTGCTTTTTATTTGCTCCCAAAAATCTGGATTAGATATATAAGTTAATTCATTTTGGCCATTTTTACTGTAAAATTGAGAAGTGTAAGCTTCAATTGAAGCCAGTTTTTGATCAATTTCTTGACTGATATCAATAACAAAATCTGGCTCAGAGAAGCGATCTTGAATCATATGATAAATTCGTTTTGGCCGCCATGCTTGCTGCTCCGCTCCATGTATATCATGGGTTTTTATTTTAGATAATCCAGCTAAAAAACAGGCATCTTTTATGAGAATAGCCCCACGACCATGATCGGGATGCCTATCTTCTAAAGCATTGGCAATGATTATGTTAGGTTGATACTGACGAATATATTGGATTATCTTTAATTTGTTTTCTTCGTTGTTTTCAAAGAAGCCATCTCGTAGTTGAGCATTTTCCCTGATATGCACACCCATAATTTGGGATGCTGTAGCAGCCTCTTGATAACGGCTTTCAATGCTGCCGTTAGTGCCTAATTCACCCTGGGTAAGGTCTAAAATTCCTACTTTTTGTCCTTTTTTTACATGTTTAATCAATGTTCCAGAGCAACCTAATTCAACATCGTCGGGATGAGCAGCTATAGCTAAAATATCTAATTTCATGGTTTTGGATCAATTCTTAATACAAAAATAAGGCCTTCTAAATTAAAATTCAGTTTTATTTATGTGCTCTATATTGCCGGTAATATCCTCTTTGATTTATTTCTTGAACTACTTTTTCAATTTCCCGGTCTTCATCAATAGGGTCATAACGCTTTCTTAGATTATTATTAAAAACAAAAGCAACAGATTGCCATACTATAGCAGAAAAACCACCTTTTAAATCTTTGATAATACCATAACAATCTTTCCCTGTTTCTCTATTAATTAATTTCACCAGAATGGCCCCTTGCGACATGGTTAGATTTTCTAATTGCCCTTTAAATTTGCTTTTCAATTCAGCTTCTACCTTTTTTAAATATATTTTTTCAGCTTTCCTATTAGGTAGTTTTGCTAATTCTTCATCTACATTTTTTATAACGTTTGCTGCAATTAAAGCATATGGGTAGGCTTTGTATACATTGTATCGCAATAAAGCGAGTTCTCGGTCTTTTTGCAGGTTTGCTTCTCGCTGTTGTTTAATAAATGCAGGCGCATCAACCCTTATGATTACATCCGCTAAGAAAAAGGATGGTAAAGTATCTCCATTTGGCATAGGATAAGTGCCGCAACGAATGGTGTCATTAACGCCTTTGTCTGCAAAGGCATGAGCAAAGGAATAAAATATAATAAAGAAGGTTAGGGATGTTCTTTTCATTTTGCTAATCCTATTCAAATATACTAGAATTGAACGTTAATTATTTGTCAATACTATTTATAATGTATTCTTTTTTTAGCACCTTTACAGAGACCATGAAATACTTTGTTTATTTTTTATTGAATTGTCTTTTCTTTATTACGTTCCTCTCTTGTTCAAAACAGGAAAGAGTTTATATGACGATTAAAATAAATGAAATGTCATCGATTGTTGATAGTTTGTCGGCACCAGCCATCACTTATATTAAACGTCAAGGAAAAGAAGATTTAGAAAAAAGGCTTGTCATTGAATTACCCTATAAAATTGATTCTATTTTAAAGATAAAACAGAGTTTATTGTATGCCGACACCACTCAAAAATAAGGATCAAAAATATATCTTATATTATGATGCCCATTGTTTAATGTGTAGTAAGGCAATACAGTTTATATGTAAAATAGATACCAAGAATCATATTTGTCTATTGCCTATTGCCCAACTTCCAGCTGATACTGCTCTAGCAAAAGATACGGTTGTTTTTATAGATGACCGACAACATGTTTATTATTTTTCTGCGGCAGTTATTCAATGTCTTTATGCTACTGGAGGGGTTTTTAGATTGGTATATGTAGCTTATATTATTCCTAAGTTTATGAGAGATGCATTGTATAAATTTGTGGCACGAAATAGAAAACGTTTTTTTTAATATTCAACTTGTTCCTTACCTTTAAATAATAAATAGAGGATCTTTTAAAATGAAAAAGCAATTAAAAAAGTTAGGGTTATGCATTGCTATACTATGGCTATTTACTACACAAGGTTTGGCCCAATTAGTATGTTTTTCAGATGCCGAGAAATTTGACAAAACATTTAATTCTTATTTATTAATAGGTAAGTTCAATAAACAAACATACACGGTCACATGTTATAATAAAGAATATACATTGCATATTTATAACGATAAATTAGATCTTCAAAAAAATATTCTTTTAGATTTCTTACCCAATAAATGTGAATTGGTTGAAGCTTTCATATACAATAATAGTAGTATCGTTTTCCTCTATAAATATTTAGATAAAGGAAATGGATATGTTGAATTTGCTAGTCTTAATGCCGATGGACTGTTGCAAAGACAAAGTATCGTTTTTGAAAAGAAAACAAGCTTATTTAAAGGTGATGTTGATGAATTTAATTGGACAATTTCCGAAGATAAAAAACACTTTGTTATTTACAATGCTCGTCAAAGACAGGCATCTTTGCAATTGCAATATTGTTATAATGTAGCTGATTCCCTTTCTGCCATTCATTCCGTATTAGCACCAACAAATGAAATTTCTTTACTTGGCAAATTGGTACTCAATAAGGAAGGTGTATTGGCGGCTTTAATTCAAGATGTATCTTCTTCCATTGATAAGCCGTTCTCTCATGCGCTGCTTGCTTTGAATATAAAGGATGAGTCTATAGGTTTTAGTAGTATTTCCATTCCAACAAACAACTATATTGCTGAGCATCTAATTACACCTCATGCTGTAAATAATCAATTTATCTTATCACTCATTGTGAAAGCTAAGTCGAGACAAACGCAAAAAAGTTTGGTTCTATATCAAATTACTGAAAAAGGGGCTAAAGCAAAATTGCTGGCTACTTATGCTATGAATAGCGCAGAATTATTTGCAAATTGTTCAATGTCTACGAATAACGATTTACAACAATTTCATTTAAGTAAAGCCATTTCAAAAACTGATGGTAGTTTATTTTTTGCATTAGAAAATTATTTTGAAACGAGTAGAGTAGTTAATATGGGCGGCTTTTCTGTAATGGCTTTTGGAACTGCTCCCATGTCTAATACAAAAACAATTAGAGAGTTTCATTATGGATCTTTACTTGTATGCAATTTTAATGAGGAAGGAGCTATCAAGTGGCGATCTGTGATTGATAAAGAACAATTTTCTCAAGATGATGAAGGTTACTTTTCATCATATGCAACTGTTTTGTCTGGTGGTAGTTTACTCTACTTTTATTCTACTCTTGGTGCAGAAAAAATTAGAGGTCAATTTGTGTCGGTGGATGCATTAAATGGAAAGTTAGATTTGGAACCTCTCCGTTCCTATAAAAATGAAACAAGCGAATGGGTGCCAAGAAACGCTTTACAGATAAGCGCAAATGAGCTTTTAATTCCTTGCATTAAAAAGAAACAATTGTATTTAACCAAACTTATTTTTTAATTTTTTATAGTGTATAGACTTTTTAGAAATACCAATCCATTTGCTGTCCTATTAATTCTTGTATTTGCCTTTTTGCTTTTCGCATTGCCTTCCAATGCTCCTCAAATCAAACCAGAGATAGTTCATAATTCTGTATTGTACACGTATATTCTTGAATTCCTGAATTGGTTTTTAGGGGATAGTAAAGGTGCCTTGACATTTTTATCTTTATGTTTGACCTTATTTCAGGCTTTATATCTCAATTATTTATCAGTTAGAAATAAACTGTTTCATCAAACGGGTTATTTACCGGCTTTATTATTTGTTTTCTTATCAACCCTATCATCTACTTTCAGAGTATTTACAGCTACACAATTAGCGGTATGTTTTTTATTACCTGCTATGAATTTAATTTTCAGTATTGGTTCTAGCCATTCGCCAAGAAAACACTTATTTAATATCGGTTTCTTGTTTTCATTGATTGCCTTAATCATTCAACCAGCCTTATTGTTTTTTATATTAATGTACTTGTGTATAGCCTTCCTCCGTCCTATTTATTTAGTAGAGTGGGTAGTGCTTTTGCTTGGTTTTTTGACCCCTATTTACTTTTTTACCACACTACTTTATTTGTTTGATTTTGCAAATTGGATTGAATTGACCAACATGTTACATATGGTGCAATTAAATGAGCTTCATTTACCTATTGTTAACCTTATATATTTGGTATTCTTCGTTGTCTTATTAATCACAGGAATTTATCTTTTGCAATCGCAATTAAGCCTCCTGACGATTTACGTTAGACGCTGTTGGGCCATTATTTTCGGTATGTTGGTGTTTAGTTCAGTTGTGGCATTATTTATGCATCAAGATCAATCAGGTAATTGGTTGTTAGTAGTGCCAGCCTCCACTTTGCTAATTTCCAACATTTTTACTTCTGAGAAACGAAAGCAATTTGTTACCTTTGCTTTTTATTTTGTGTTTGCAGCACTTATAATATTTAGATTTTTTTTATAATTAATTTTTGAATCATACGAATATGAAATTTGGAGTTATTGTTTTCCCCGGATCTAATTGCGATAGAGATATGTTGCATGCTTTACAAGACGATTTACAACAAGAGGTTGTCATGTTATGGCATAAAGATTCTGACCTTAGTATGTTTACTACAGACGATTGCATTATTTTGCCAGGAGGTTTTTCTTATGGCGATTATTTAAGATGCGGTGCCTTGGCTAGATTTAGTCCTATGATGGAACAAGTCATAGCATTTGCTAATAGAGGTGGTAAGGTTTTTGGGGTATGTAATGGATTCCAAATTTTATGTGAATCAGGCTTATTACCAGGTGTTTTATTACAAAATGATCACCAAAAATTTGTATGTAAAAATGTTTACATCAAAAATGAAGGCGGTGATAATAGAATAGCTCAACAAGTAGCACAAAAAACATTGAAAATTCCGGTAGCTCATGGTGAGGGAAGATATTTTGCAGATGAAGCTACTATTGCTTCTTTAGAGGCTAATAAGCAGGTTATTTTTAGATATTGTGATGAGCATGGTGATGTTACTTCAGAAAGCAATCCAAATGGAGCGATTAATAATATTGCTGGTATTTGTAATGCTACTAAAAACGTATTTGGCATGATGCCGCATCCAGAACGAGCTTGCAGTGATGCACTCCATAATATCGACGGTAGAGCTATTTTGCAAGCATTGTCTAATTAATTTTTTATGAAATTTATCAAGTCTATATTAATTGTTATCGCTTTTGTTTTTTCTGCAAATACCCTTTTTGCTCAAAATATGATTGCGGATCCAAGCACTTGGACCTTTGAAACTAAACATGTAAAGGACAACCATTATCAACTGATTTTTCATTTGAAATTGAAAGAAGGATGGCATATATGGTCTTTAAATCCAGGAGGTGATGGGTTTCAAATTGTTCCTTCATTTAAAATTAAAAAGAATGATGCTGTAATAAAGCTAGGATCCTTCAAAGAAAAAGGTAACGCGATTACAGAATTGATGGATGGTGTAGATGGTAAGGTGACTTATTTTAAAAATAAAGTTGATTATATCGCAGAGTTAGAAGTTAATAACAATACCACTTTGTTGGGTACTTTTAAGTATCAAGTTTGCGATGATAAAATGTGTTTGCCTCCTGCAACTAAAAAATGTACGTTTGAAATTAAAGACGCAAAACAACTGGCAGCTACTAACACTACACAAGATACTAATACTGCAGTCAAATCTGAAGCTAGTTATACGCCTTCAGGTAATAATGATGCTCAAGCTAATCAAACCATAATCAGTACCAAAGAAGAATCAAAATCTATACCTTCTGATCAAAGAAGTAATCTTATGCTGATTATTGAGGGTATTTTAGGTGGATTATTATCCATTATTACACCTTGTGTTTTTGCTATGTTGCCCATGACCGTAAGTTTTTTCCTTAAACGTTCTAAGGATAAAAAAACAGGCATTAAAGTAGCTCTTCAATATTCTTTTTCAATTGTTTTAATATTTACCTTATTAGGATTTTTATTAACCTTAGTAAATAATAAAAATATACTCTATGAGTTTTCTTCAGATTGGAGAACTAATCTCGTGTTCTTTGGTTTGTTTATGATTTTCGCCTTCTCATTTTTAGGCGCTTTCGAATTAAGCTTGCCTTCTAAGTGGAGTACTTTAACTGATAGTAAAGCCAATATGAATAGCTTTAGTGGTATTTTCTTTATGGCACTAACATTAGCTATTGTTTCATTTTCATGTACTGCTCCGTTTTTAGGAGGATTAATTTCTGAGATTTCAAAAGGTGCGCATATCGGTCCATTATTTGGTTTTATGGGTTACGGTATTGGCCTTGCTTTGCCATTTACCTTATTTGCAATATTCCCTCAGTTATTAAATGCTTTAAACAAACAAGGTGGATGGTTGAATGCTGTAAAAGTTACTTTTGGTTTTATTGAATTAGCCTTAGCTTTTAAATTCTTGTCTAATGCTGACTTACAAAAGGGCTGGAGATTATTAGATAGAGAAATTTTTATAGCTATATGGGTAGTTATTGCTATTGTATTGGCGCTTTACTTATTAGGTAAAATTCGTTTTTCGCACGATAGTGATTTACCTAAAAACACTTGGGATTTACCCTACCTAACGGTAACGAGAACCATGTTTGCCATAGCCTCTTTAGTCTTTGCCTTATATCTATTGCCGGGTATGTGGGGTGCGCCATTAAATGGTATGGGTGCTTTCGTTCCACCAATGGGTACACAAGATTTTGTATTAAATGCTGGTGGATCAGCTGCTCCAGAAGAAAAGAAAGAAGTCCACAGGTATGCAGATAAAATGAAATTGTATGAGCCAGAAGCCGTGCGTAAATTTGGATTAGATACATATTTCGATTATCAAGAAGCATTAGCAGCATCTAAAAAGTTGAACAAACCTTTAATGTTAGACTTTACAGGTATTACGTGTGTTAATTGTCGTAAGATGGAAACACAGGTATGGAGTAATGAAGCGGTTTTGAAAATGCTTAAAGAAGATTTTATTATTGTGTCTCTATATTGCGATGCCACACAAGTTGAAATTCCTAAAGAAGCACAGTTCGAATCTCAATTTTTAGGAGCTACAGTGGAAACACTAGGTCAATACAATTCTGATTTACAAGCAACAAAATACAATTCGAATACTCAGCCTATTTACTTTTTTGTTGATGGCAATGAACAATTATTAGCGAAAGAAGGCTATAGTTATAATCCTGATGTTGCTTTATTTATTAAGCATTTAAATGCAGTTAAAGCGGCTTATAAAAATTTACACCCTTAATCATAAAAGCTCCGAAAGGAGCTTTTACTATATCATTAATTATATTCTAGGATAAAAACCTAGCCCTTTTATGATAAAGACCATCAACCTAACGCTATCTCAAGAGATTTGCTCCAATCATGAGGCATTGCATTTGGCAATTGCCCAACATCTCCAAATAAGTGCACAACAATTATCGGGCTTTAAATTGCTTCGCCGTTCATTAGACGCTCGTGGTAAGCTCATCAAATGGGCATTGCAAATTGAGGCATACATGGATCAAGCTATCGAAGAAACGGCTCCTTTTCTTCCCATTTGGAAAGATGTACACGATGCCCCTTCTGCTATTGTGGTAGGTGCTGGTCCGGCAGGCTTGTTTGCAGCTATCGAACTTATTACTAAGGGTATTAAACCAATCATCATTGAACGCGGCAAGGAAGTGCGAGCTCGACGAAGAGATTTAGCTGCTATAAATAAATTAGGTGAAGTAAATGCTGAATCTAATTATTGCTTTGGAGAGGGTGGTGCAGGTACCTATAGCGATGGAAAACTATATACTAGAAGTACTAAGCGGGGAGATGTGCGTACCGTTTTACAATACTTAGTTTATTTTGGCGCCGATCCTTCAATATTAATTGATGCACATCCACATATTGGCACTAATAAATTGCCTAAAATAATTTCTGCGATAAGAGAACAGTTGATTGCTTGTGGCGCAGCAGTGCGTTTCGAAACAAAATTGACCGATATATTTTGCAAAGAAAATGTGCTGAAAGAAATTGAACTCAATAATGAAGAACGTATACCTTGTTCATACCTTATTTTAGCTACGGGTCACTCTGCCCGTGATATATATACTTTACTTGATAAGAAAGGAATTGCTATAGAAAGTAAGCCTTATGCATTAGGTGTGCGTATAGAACATCCTCAATCGATAATTGATACGGTTCAATATAAATGTGATGTCAAGCCAGAATGGTTGCCTCCTGCAAGTTACTCACTTGTAACACAAGCTAGTGGTAAAGGCGCATTCTCGTTTTGTATGTGTCCTGGTGGAATTATTGCTCCAGCTGCTACAGCGCCAGGAGAGGTTGTCGTAAATGGATGGTCGCCTTCTAAAAGGAATAATCCGTATGCCAATTCGGGAACGGTAGTTACGGTTGATGAACAAGACTTTGCAAAGTATGGCTATACAGGACCCTTGGCAGGTATGTATTACCAACAAGCCATCGAACAAAAAGCATTTGTAATGGGAGGTGGCTTACTCCAAGCGCCTGCTCAAAGAATGATTGATTTTGTTAATCAACAAGTATCTAATTCTTTGCCTACTTGTTCTTACTTACCCGGAATTGTAAGTAGTTCATTACAAGAAACCTTACCCCAAGAAATTGCCACTGCATTGAAAATTGCATTAAAAGATTTTGGGAAAAAAATGAAAGGCTATTATACCAATGAAGCTGTATTGGTGGCTACAGAATCGCGAACTAGTTCGCCAGTAAGAATTCCAAGAGATAAAACTACCTTAGAGCATATACAAATTAAAGGCTTGTATCCTTGTGCCGAAGGAGCCGGATATGCTGGCGGTATTGTAAGTGCTGCAATAGATGGAATGAATTGTGCGCATCAAATTGCTTTGAAAATTACCACCTAAGCTTGACGATTTTTCAGCTTTTTTTATAGTAAACTGCAGTAATAGCAGTTGTTTTATTCCTTTTAATACCTATTGGCAGGTATTTGATTTTAAGTATGTCAAATTAGCTACTAAAAATATTTGGTCTCTAATTTGATAGAGTTAGCATAACAATTAAAACTATTAATTATGAATTTAAACAATTTTACCATCAAAGCACAAGAGCTCATTCAAGCAGCTCAGCAATTAGCATTTAACTTACAATCGCCTAATATAGAAACTGCACATTTATTAAAAGCGATGCTTGAAGATAAGGATGCTCCTATTTCCTATTTACTTAAAAAGAACAATGTAATTTTACCTTCTTTGCAAGCTAAATTAGAACAAGAACTAAATCGTTTGCCTAAATTAACTAGTGGCGATCCGGCTACCACTATATCAAAAGAACTTAACTCGGTGGTACTGAAAGCAGGAAGCTTGATGAAAGAATTCAATGATGAATTTATTACGGTTGAATTATTGCTTTTAGCATTACTGTCAGTTAAAGATGCAACCAGTTCTTTACTAAAAGATCAAGGACTTACCGCTAACGGATTGACCATGGCAATTAAGGAATTGCGAAAAGGAGCTAATGTAGATTCTGCAACTAGCAATCAAGAGTTTCAGTCTCTAAAACGTTATGCTATCAACCTCAATGATGCAGCACAAAAAAACAAATTAGATCCTGTGATTGGTAGAG
>JACCDK011388959.1_pt1 | contig 23016 bp, 20 predicted proteins | sample 7445871 | NCBI WGS metagenome assembly JACCDK01 (sample SAMN15323436, study PRJNA562643) | freshwater metagenome | isolation source: river surface water | place: USA:Blue River Watershed | collected 2017-08-15 | reverse complement strand
ATTTGCCTGAAACGAAGGGAAAGGCACTGAGCGACTAAAATAGGATTTTTCCTTTATTTCGGTGGACATATTTTGAAATGTTCCCTTTAAATAAATTGTAGTTGGCGCTAAACCAAAATGGGGGTATCTTTGTTTCCGAATTCTAATTTTTTGAGGGCATGAAAATGTGACTCAGGACGGCGAAGCCGTGGAGAAATCTCTCTAAATGTTCTTATATTTACTTTATGAAGAATTGCTTTAAATTATTGTTTGTTTTATCCATTAGCTTTTTAAGCCATAAAGCTAATTCTCAGGCGACTACGATGCCATCGGACGATCAATTGAATCAAATTGTTTTGCAGGCAGAACAACGAGGGATGACCCCAGCTGAATTGCAAGCTTTAGCAAAATCAAAAGGGTATTCTGACGCTCAGATCAGTGCTTTAATGATGAAAGCCAATGGTTTAGGGGGAAACAAGACAGGCTTAAACACTATCTCAGGCAATACCAAACAAGTTGTAAATTTAGCTCAAACTCAAAACAACCTTGATCCCCAAGTTAAAAAAGATACCTCAAGTCTATCTGAAGAAGAGAAGAAAATATTCGGCTTTGAAGTCTTCGCGAATAAAGGAATAAGTTTTGCTCCTAATTTAAGTATGGCAACCCCTAAAAATTATGTGGTTGGCCCTGGAGATGACTTAATTGTTCAGATTTATGGAATTGCTCAAGCCACAATTAATCTAAAAGTTAGTAATGAAGGAAAGGTGGTAATTCCGAATGTGGGATTGTCTCATGTAGGTGGATTAACTATTGAGGCTGTTAAATCCTTGCTAACCCAAAAAATAGGCACTCGCTATGCCGGATTAGGAGGAGCAACGCCGAGTAGTTATTTACAAGTTACACTAGCTAATGTACGGACTATTAAAGTCAATATAGTAGGGGATGTAAAAGCTCCAGGTACGTTTCATTTACCGTCGTATACTACAGCTTTTAATGCCTTGTACTCTGCTGGGGGACCCACTACTAAAGGTAGTTTCAGAAACATTCAGTTATTTAGGGCGGGGAAATTAGTTTCTGAAATAGACTTGTATGAATTTCTTTTGAAGGGTAAAACAGATCATAACGTTCGCTTAGAGGATGGGGACGTTTTATTAGTACCCAAATACCTACATCGTGTTGAAATTGTAGGTGAAGTTAGACGTGCTTTATTTTTTGAGACAAAACCTAAAGAGACCATTTCGTCATTAGTCGAAATGGCAAATGGATTTAAGGAAACTGCATTTAAACAACATGTAACTATTCAGCGCTATAATGGGGTAGATAAAAGTATTTTACATGTTGAAACCACAGATTTTAATAAAACAACTCTTGAAGATGGCGATGTAGTATCAGTAGGGAAATCATTATCATCTTACCAAAATCGTGTTCAAGTGATAGGCGCAGTTGTCCTTCCAGGAGACTATGTTGCCGGTAAAGACGAGCGTATTGCAGATTTATTAAAGAAGGCAGGAGGCTTAAAGCCCGATGCTTTTTTAGGTCGAGCAATTTTATATCGTTCAGGAAGCGATTATACTCAGGAAGCGTTAGATATTGACTTGAAAAAAGCATTAAGTGGCGATGTCGAACATAACAAATTAGTCCAAAAAGAGGATGTGCTCGTTGTGGCTAGTCATTTTGATTTAAAAGAAATTTATTTAGTTTCAATTGATGGGGAAGTAAACCAAAAAGGAGTTTTTCCTTATGCTGCTGGCATGACCATTGGCGATTTAATTTTAAAAGCGAAGGGATTAAGGCAATCAGCATCTGGGTCATACATCGAAGTAGTCAGAAGAATCAAAGATAGTCCTTCCGTTTTAGCTAAGGTGATAAAAGCAGAAATTAATACAGACTTGACAATTAATACTGAAGAGAAAAAATTGACATTAGAGCCATTTGACCAAGTATTTGTTAGGCCTTCAATAGGTTATAAAGAGTTTAAATATGTATATGTTCAAGGAGAGGCGAGTTATACTGGAAAATACGTGCTTGATAAGATTGATCTAAAAGTAGGTGATTTATTGTATAGGGCCGGAGGTGTTTTGCCGTCCGCAAATGTAAAAGGAGGTCTATTAATTAGACGTTCATTATTCTTTAAACCTAAGCGTAATGTAGATGAATATTTGAATATGTTGAAAGAATTGAATCTTCGCAACCAAGACTCTACTCAAAGTGGACTTTCAGAGAGTAATCGAATTTTGGCAAAGCAATTAAAAATTCAAATTCAAGATATTGAAAAGCAAAATAAATTAGATTCTTTATCTAAGAGCGAAAAAGATACCGAGATTGATTTAGGGGATATTGAAAATATTAAAACATCCATCCAAAAATCAGTTTTAAAAAATCTAAAGGATGTGAATATCAGCGAGAGCGAATACCAGTTCGTTTCAATTGATTTAGAAGAAATCCTTAAATCTCCAGGGGGAGATGCAGACTTACAGGTTAGAGAGGGGGACATTCTTTATATACCTACATTTGATGAAACCGTTTCTATTTCTGGGGATGTATTATATCCTGTATCAGTTAAATTTGAATATGCAGCCTCTTTAAAGCACTTTGTAGATCAAGCAGGTGGATTTAATAATACGGCGCTAAGGAAGCGCTCATACGTGGTTACAGCAAATGGTTCAGTGAAACGTACGAAAAGCTTTATGGGAATACGAATATACCCGAAGGTTAGCCCTGGTTCACATGTTTTTGTGCCTAAAAATACAAAGCCAAAGGGTAACTTTAGTATTGATCGTGTGTTAGGGTTAACATCAAGTTTAGTGACAACGTATTTGTTGATTACAAATTTGATTAAATAATATAGTGATGGGTGAGAATAATCAATTAAGTTTAAAGGAATTACTTTCAAAGGATGAGATATATTTGATCGATATATTTAGCGTTTTAAAAAACGTAATCGTTCAAAATATTAAATGGATATTATATATCACATTTGTAGTTTTACTCATTGCTACAATTAAGTTTTATCTTTCCCCGGTAGAGTATGAAAGCAAATCCGTTGTGTATATAGAATCGAAAGCAACTAATGCCTCTGCTAGTATGATGAAAGATTTGCTCACTGGGAGTAAGACTGAATCAAGTGATAATTCAATTTCTCCTGAAAACTATAAGTCTATTGTGAGCTCTCAAGTATTTTTAAATGAACTTGTAGAAATTACAGTACCAAAGGATTTTAATTCAAAGGACTCCGTAAATCTTATGGATTACTTTACAAAAAATCCCTCGAAAAATTTATTTGAAACTATTAAGTCTGCTTTTAATTCTACTGAGGGGGATGGAGTTAAAAAGACTGGAGTAAATTATCCAAATAAATCTAATGGATCAGTATTAAACACCATTAATAAGGATATTGTATTCTCAAATCAAATTCCTCCAATTGTTAAATTTTCAGATGATAGATTAAATGTATTTTCTGAAGTTTCAAAAAGAATACGAATCGATATTAAAGATAAAACATTAACTGTTTTTGTTAAAATGCCTACTCCATACTTAAGTGCTGTAGTTGGTAAATTAGTATTGGAAAGATTATTAACATATACTTCATCTATGCAACTTCACAAGCATAATGTAAATATTGAATATTTAGAAAAAAGACTTTTTGAATCAGAATCAAAGTACAAAAATGCACAGCGAAGATTTGCAGGATACAAGGACAATAGTTTAGGAGTGATATTTGAGTCAGCCCAAACGAATAATCAAATATTGAGTAACGATATGACTGTTGCATTTAATCTACTAAATCAATTTGCCGTGCAATTAGAGCAGGCAAAAATTGATCGGAAAAAAGAGACTCCTTATTTCTCTATTTTGGAGCCAATCTCCATACCTTTAGAACCAATCGAACCAAGTAAAAATAGTTTTGTATTGAAGACATTAGCATTGGTTTTAGGATTAAATTTTCTATTTGTAATGTTTAAATTATTTAAAAATTAATGTCAGAGAAAAGTGAGAATTGGGATTTAATTATTGAACCACAAACGTCTTTGTTTGATTTAAACTTTAAAGATGTTTGGCGCTACAGGGATTTGCTTTGGATGTTTGTAAAACGCGATTTTGTAAGTTTTTATAAGCAAACAATATTAGGTCCCTTGTGGTTTTTTATTCAACCTCTGTTTACAACGATAACCTATACTTTCATCTTCGGAGGTTTAGCTAACTTGAGCACTGATGATTTGCCTCAGCCATTATTTTATATGGCAGGTATAACAGCCTGGAATTATTTTTCTGATTGTATTACAAAAACATCTACTGTTTTTAAGGACAACGCGAATATTTTTGGGAAAGTTTATTTCCCAAGACTTATTTTACCTTTAAGTATTGTAGCTAGTAACCTAGTTCGTTTTGCAGTTCAGATGTTATTAATGATTATTATGATGTTCTTTTATTATTATAAAGGAGCTAGTTTTCATGTAACTTGGGCAATTTTACTTTTTCCTATTCTAGTTCTACTAATGGCATTATTAGGGCTCGGCCTAGGGTTAATAATTACCGCACTCACAACTAAATATCGAGATCTTTCATTCTTAATTACATTTGGAGTTCAATTATTAATGTATACAACTACTGTAATTTATCCTTTAAGTAGTGCACCTGAAAAATATAAGTCACTCATTAGTTTAAACCCAATGACTGGAATAATTGAATGTTTTAGGTTTGCGTTATTTGGTCAGGGATTCTTAACTATCAACTCGATAGTATATTCTACAATTTTTACCTTTTTATCACTAGTTATAGGAGTACTTGTCTTCAATAAGACGGAGAAAACGTTTGTCGATACTGTATAAATTATGTCAACAGCAATTAAAGTAGAAAACTTATCTAAAATATACCGCTTAGGAGAAATAGGGACTGGTACAATAAGTAGAGATATTGAAAGGTATATTAAGACTAGAATTTTAAAACAAGAAGATCCTTTTTTAAAAATTGGCGAAACTAACAATAGAGCTGAAAAAGGAAGTAGTGATATAGTTTATAGTTTAAAGGATATTAATTTTGAAATTCAAGAAGGTGATTCTGTTGGTATTATAGGTAAAAATGGATCTGGGAAAAGTACTTTATTAAAATTATTATCGAGAATTACAGCTCCCACAGGTGGGGTAATTAATATTAAAGGTAGAGTTGCAAGTCTATTAGAGGTAGGGACAGGATTTCATCCGGAGTTGACAGGCAGAGAAAATATCTATTTGAATGGGGCAATCTTAGGAATGCGAAAAAGTGAAATTGATAAAAAATTACACGAAATTATTGAATTTAGTGGAGTAGAACGATATATTGACACCCCGGTAAAAAGGTATAGTAGTGGGATGTATGTTAGATTAGCATTCGCTGTTGCTGCATTTTTGGAAAGTGAGATATTAATTGTTGATGAGGTTTTAGCTGTGGGAGATTTTGAATTTCAAGAAAAGTGTTTAGGCAGAATGAATGATATTAGTAATAATGAAGGAAGAACTGTATTGTTTGTAAGTCATAATATTTCTAGTATTAATAAATTATGTAATTCTATTATTTACTTAAATGATGGGAATTTAATTGACTTTTCATATGAGAAAGAGTATCTCATAAATAAATATCTAAATTTAACTCAGCAAATTAATTTTTATTGGAGTTCAAGTAAAAAGCTCAAGCAAACTCAAAATATTTCTCATTTAGAATCATTTATTTCCAATCGTGTTGAGAAAAAATATCAATATAATAACTCTGAAGATATTTATATAACGACAATATTTTATTTGCAATCATTAAAAATCCCTTTCCATGTCTCTATTATAATTTATAGTCAATTTGGTCATCCTTTAATGAGGTTATATGACATTGATTTTAAAAATAATAATTATAAATTGGGTGAAAACGAATGTGTTTTTAAGATTCCGAGGTATATATTAGCTGTAGGTAGATATGATGTGGAGATCGATATTGCTATACCGAATGTCGAAAGGTTTTCTCAAAACGGTATCTTACTTGGTTTTGAAATTAAATCTACTGAAGATATTGGAAATATGTATAATTATGAGAATTCATTAACTGCAAATTCTATAATTAGACCAGACTTTAAAATTTAATGAAATATCTTGTTGAAGTTCCAGATTTTAGAAAACAGTATATTGAAAATTTGTTGTATGATTTAAAAATAGCAAATGTTTCTATTGATTATTTTAATTCCAATTTAAAAATCTTAGATTTTAATAAAAAAACAATTATCATATCGGACAGAATCAACTTTCCAGTAATTGTTTTAATTCTTCTCGAATTGTTAAAATTTAACAAATTAAATGTTTGGTTGATTTTATGGAATGGAGAAAGAGATAAGACGATATCCGCATTTCTTTTCCTTAATCGAATTAAATCTTTCATATTATTAGAACTTTTTGTTCCATTTTATCCAAATTTTGATGATTTAAAATTTATGCCAATATCAAAGCCAATTGTTCATAAATTAATTTTTGACGATTTCTTTAGTGACAAAATTGTTTTTATAGGTGAATTATTTGAAAATTTAAATGATGTTTTAATAAATGACGATATAAATGAGAAATCATGGTTTTTTGCCAATCAATTATTTTCTGGTGATGAGATTATTGAAAACCTTGGTAATTTTTTTGAAATTGGAAGTTTTGAGAGTTGGGTTACAATAAATAGAATTAGATTTTTATTTTTAAATCAAATACAAAAAGACTTTCACAATTTAATATTAATAGGTGATGACTTTTACAAATTGAAGTTTATAAACGTATTGCCCACAAATCATTCGTATAATTATCGACATAGCACTTTTAGAAACTCTTTATTAAATATTGATTTCTTATCAAAGTCTACTTTTGCGCCAATGTATCCCCGGTCAATAGAATGTGTTAGTCTAAATCCAAACTTTTTACAATTAAAAACTCAAATGTTTGAAAATTTTTTTGGAATTGACAATTCATCATTACATAATTTTTCATCTTATATAGATTTAAAAAACAAAATTTTACGGTTGATTGAAAATAAAAACCATTTTTCTAACAGTACATTACAAATTAAATTTAATAACATATTAAGTGATTCTAAGGAAGAATTATTTATTACAAATTAATTATATGAAAAGATTTACTGCTATTTTAAAATATTATTTTGTTAAATATTCCCCATTTTTTCTTTTAAAATGGATCAATATTTTTCAAATTAAGTTAGGCTATAAAAAATATTTAAAAAACGGGTTTACTGAAAATAGCATTCATAATGCATTAATTAATTTATACTGCTTTACAAATGGCAAATATATTGAGAAGTTGGAAAAGGAATTAAGGGTTATTCCAATTTCGTCTAATTTCCCAATTCAAGGTGTTCTAGGAAAAAATAATTTCCAATTCTATCAAGATATTGTAAAAGATTTAGAAGAAGAAGGATATTTTTTATTTTCGAAAAAATTAGATCTTGATAGTATAAATGATTTGTTATTCTTCGCGAATAATACAAAATGTTATTATCCACCTAATTATAGCGAGCCTGTTATATTTAATCAGTCTTCTCTAAATGCAGAAATTTATAGATTTACTTATCAGGATTTAATTGCTAATAGAACTGTACAAAATTTGATTATGGACGAATCTTTAATCGAAATAGCCAGAGAATATTTTAAATCAGAGCCTATTTTTGATTTTCCGGCAATGTGGTGGAGTACATCTCACCTTAAAGAAGCTTCTTCTGAAGCAGCACAACTTTATCATTTTGACTTTGATAGGGTGAAGTGGCTTAAATTGTTTATTTATTTAACAGATGTTGGACCTGATAATGGACCTCATTGTTATATTTCTGGATCTCATAAGGTAGATTCTAAGCCAATGGATATTTTAAAAAAAGGATATGCCAGAATCAAGGATAATGAATTGACTAAATATTATGAAAATAGCCAGATTAAAACATTACATGGTGGAGCTGGTACGATATTTGTCGGTGATACTAAATGTTGGCATAAAGGTACGCCATTAAATGATGGAATAAGATTAGTTTTAGAGCTCCAATATACTACGAGTTTATTTGGAGTAAATATCCCTGAAGTCTTTGTTGCAAGAGAGGAGAATATTGAATTCTCTAATTTTTGTTTGAATAACAAATTTTACACACAAAGCATAAAAATTATTGATTGATGTAAATTTAATTGCTAGATAAATTTTTATCATTTATTAGTGTATTTTTCTTTCAATATTCTTTTCAGAGTTGTTAAGTAATTTAATTGAGGTATTTTAAAAATTAGTTTAATGAATAGCATCCCTTATGGTAAGCAATATATTGATCAAAGCGATATAAAAGCAGTTGTTGAGACATTACTTTCTACAAACTTAACGCAAGGCCCTAAAATCAAAGAATTTGAAGAGGCATTTGCTAAATATATAGGTGCTAAATATGCAGTAGCTGTTTCTAATGGAACGGCTGCATTACACATATCTGCGCTGGCTTTAAATGTTAAATCTGGTCAAAAAGTAATTACTACGCCTATCACATTTGTTGCATCGGCAAATTGTATTAGATATTGTGGAGCTGATATAGTGTTTGCTGATATTAATCCTGAAACTTTTTTATTAGATATTAATAAGGTTAGAAAGCTTTTAGATGCTTCTCCAAAAGGGACATTTTCCGGTATTATACCAGTTGATTTTGCTGGGAAAGCTATTAATATGGAAGCTTTCAGAAAACTTGCAGATGAATATGGTCTTTGGATAATTGAAGATTCTTGTCACTCTCCGGGCGGATATTTTACCGATAGTAATGGAGTCAAACAAAATTGTGGGAATGGAAATTTTGCAGATTTAGCAATATTTTCATTTCATCCTGTTAAACATATTGCTTGTGGTGAAGGAGGAATGGTTACAACTAATGACGAATCACTGTACAAGAAATTACTCAAATTACGTTCTCACGGAATCGTGAAAGAAGAAGGTGATTATTTAAATAGCTTTGAGCTTGCTAATTCATTTGAAAATAATGGGGATTTAGTGAATTATCCGGATTGGTATATGGAAATGCAAGAGTTAGGATATAATTATAGGCTAACTGATTTTCAATCGGCATTGGGATTGAGTCAGCTTAAAAGAGCTGAAGCAGGGATTAAGAGACGAAAAGAAATTGCATATAGATATGATTTGGCTTTTAATAATCATCCTTTTATTAAAAGCCAATTGAATGAAATCAAATTGGTTGATTCTGGACATGCGTATCACTTATATGTTATTGAAGTTGAAAATAGATTAAAATTATTTAATTATCTGAGAACTAATAATATTATAGTTCAGATACATTATATACCAGCTCATCTTATGCCATATTACAAGAATTTAAATTGGGAATATGGCGATTTGCCAAATTCGGAATCTTATTATAGTAAATGCTTAAGCCTTCCAATTTATCCTACTTTATCGGATGAAGAGCAAGAATTTGTTATTAATTTGATTAACCAATTTTACAATGGGTAATCTAGCCATAATCCCCGCAAGAGGAGGTAGTAAAAGAATTCCGAGAAAAAACATCAAAGATTTTTTGGGCAAACCGATTATTGCTTATTCAATTGAGGCAGCTATTAATTCTAATTTATTTGAAGAAGTTATGGTGTCCACTGATGACTTCGAAATAGCTGAAATAGCTAAAAAATATGGAGCAAAAGTTCCATTCTTTAGATCGAACGAAAATTCTGACGACTTTTCGACTACTATGGATGTTATAAAAGAAGTACTTGAAGTTTATTCCAATAAGTTGAATACAAGTTTTGAACATGCCTGCTGTATTTATCCTACTGCGCCATTAATTAAAATTGATCATTTGAAGACCGGATATGATAAATTAATTTCAAATAATTTATCATCCGTTTTTACAGCAGTTGAGTTTAGTTATCCGATTTGGAGAGGGTTAGCTATAAATGAAGAAAATATGGCCAAAATGATTTGGCCAGAACATTTAAACGATAGGTCACAAGACTTACAAAAAGTATATCATGATGCTGGACAATGGTATTGGTTTAGACCAACCGAATTATCTGATTCTTTAATTTCTGGGAACATTGCAATTATTAAATTAGAAGAAACAGAAGTTCAAGACATAGATAATTTAATTGATTGGAAATTGGCTGAATTTAAGTATAAAATATTGTGTTAAAATATAATTGTTTAAATCAACAAATTTTTGAAATTGATAAATATCAAATTATTCCGATTAGAGCAGAGGATAGGTATGAAATAATGAAATGGAGAAATGAACAAATGTATCATTTAAGACAGTCTAAAGCTTTAACTCCTCAAGAACAAGATTATTATTTTGAAAATGTTATTTCAAAGTTATTCATAGAAAAAAATCCACAACAAATACTATTTTCTTTTCTTGAAAATAATGTTTTGATAGGATACGGCGGCATTGTTCATATAAATTGGGAGATAAAATCTGGCGAATTATCATTCTTGATGTCAACTGAACTGGAATCTTTGTTTTTTGAAAAATATTGGTCTATTTTTTTAAATTTAATTGAGCAGGTAGCGTTTAATGATCTGAAACTTTTTAAGATTTATACATATGCATTTGATTTAAGGCCTAAATTATATAAGTGTCTAGAAAAATCTAAATTTAAACTCGAGAATATTATAGAAAATGTCGACAACCGAATTTTAATACATTCAAAATTTAATGAAAGAGTCTAATAAATATATAGAACAATTTAAAAAAGCTTTTTTCATCAGAAAAACTGAAGAATTATTTTTGGAGCTATTCAGGGAGGGGAAAATATCTGGAACAGTCCATACGTGCATTGGGCAAGAATTTACTGGAATATTTGCATCGGAGTATAGTGTTGAAGGAGACTTTGTAGTAACGAATCATAGGGGACATGGACATTATTTATCTTTCACAAAAGATTACGAAGGACTCATAAATGAATTATTAGGAAATAGTTCAGGATGCTCAAAAGGGATAGGCGGCAGCCAACATTTGTATAATAAAGGGTTTTTATCTAATGGAATTCAAGGAGGGATGTTGCCAATTGCAGCAGGAGTAGCTTACAGTAACAAGCTTAAGAATAAAAACAACATATCCATTGCTTTTTTAGGGGATGGAACTTTAGGAGAAGGTATTGTATATGAAACGTTAAATATTTGTTCTCTATGGAGAATTCCAATAGTATTTATTTTAGAAAAAAATAATATATCTCAATCGACTTCATTTGAACAAAATTTTAGTGGGGATTTAAAAAGTAGGATTGAAGGATTTGGAATTGAGTATCAGAGTACTTCAATTTATAGTTTAGAGCAGTTGGATGAAATTGTTAATAAATCAATTACGAAGGCAAGGACTGAATGTCAATCTATTTTTTTGGAAGTAGAAGTTGGAAGATTAAATTCTCATTCAAAAGGCGATGATAATAGAGACCCCAAATTAGTTGAGGAACTATTTCTTAAAGACCCTCTAAATATCTTTCTAGCAAATAACAAAAACATAAAAATGCAATGGGAAGTCGAAATTAATTTAATTCATAAGGATATTATTACAAAAGCAGAAGACATTTCAAATTCACATATATCCTCATATTTAGACAAATCGTATGAGTCTGTAAATTTTGATAAAGCTTATAATAAGATTAATAGTTCGATTAATAATGATAAAAGGTTTAATGATTTAATTTATGATGAATTAAAATTTATTTTAACAAATAATAAAAATTCATTTTTATTGGGAGAAGATATAGAGAATTGGAATGATTTTAATCCATTACCTTATGGTGGTGCGTTTAAAGTCACAAAAGACCTTTCAAATTTATTCCCTTTAAACGTTAGAAATACACCAATAAGTGAGCAAGCAATTACAGGAATTGGAATTGGTATGGCTTTAAATGGGGATACTAGTATAGTAGAGATCATGTTTGGCGATTTCAGTACTCTTGTTTTGGATCAACTTTTGCAACATGTATCAAAATTCACTTTAATGTATGGAAGAGAATTAGAGATTCCTTTTATAATTCGGACTCCAATGGGGGGCTTTCGGGGTTACGGACCAACTCATAGTCAATCTTTAGAGAAGCACTTTTTAGGTATTCCAGGATTAGAAGTAATTGCATTAAATCAATTAATTCATCCCCAAATTATTTTTAATAAAATTATTAGTAATAAAAAACCAGTATTATTGATCGAGAACAAGATACTTTATACTAAAAAATTATATGAAAATCTTCCTGAAGGATATGAAATTAATATATCAGAATCTGAGCAAGAATATCCAATAGCCAAAATATCTCCTATAGATGGTGAGCCAAATGTTTCAATTGTTTGTTATGGAGGAATTATAAATGAGGTTTTGATTTCATCCAAAGAGTTATTTACTCTTCATGAAATATTAGTAGAAATTTTTGTTCCTAGTGACTTAAATAATAGTCTAATTCCTGGTTTGGATAAGTCATTAAAAAAAACAGGGTTATTGTGTATTATACAAGAGGGTAATTCTTATGGATCATTTGGATCAGAGGTTATAGCTAGATTATTAAAAAATAATATTCAAGGCTTTGATTTAATAAATATTGCGAATAATTTAATTATACCTAGTTCAAGAAATTTGGAGGAAAAAGTGTTGCCAACAAGTCAAAGAATAACGAATTTAATATTAAATGGTTTATGATAAATAAATATTATGTTGAAAAATTTAATGCATCTGATGATTACTTTAATGTAACAGAATTATATTTTAATCATTCTGAATATGTACAAAGTGGCGATTTGATTTTTTCAATAGAATCATCAAAGGCGGATTTAGATATAGAGGCTGAGAAGGACGGGTATTTATACTATAATTTCAAAATAGGTCAAAAAATCAATGTAGGAGAACTTTTTTATATTATTTCTGATGAACAGAATGAAAATTGGATTACTGAGTTTAATAATCAAAATGAATTAACATCAAATGATAATGGTTTATCCATATCAATTAAAGCCAAGAAATTAATTGAACTTCATGATATAAACCCTTTCAAAATAGGTAAAAAAAATATCAAAGAGATTGATGTTTTAAACTATTTAGTTAGTATTAAAAAAGACAATTTTAGTTCTCTAGGTAGTAAATATTTAATAGAGAAAAAAGATAATTTAACTCCAATTGTAATTATTGGAGGTGGAGGGGGGGCAAAAATGTGTATTGATGCTTTAAATCATTCAAATCAATATCAGGTCGTTGGAATACTTGATGATAAATTAGACATAGGACATAATGTTATTGGAATTAATGTAATTGGTAGCGTAAATGATGTTGAAGTGGTGCTTAAATTTGGTATTAATCATTTCATATTAGCATTTGGCGTTTTAACGGAAAGAAATCTTAGGTACAGTTTGTATCTAAAAATGAAACAAATGGGTTGTTATTTCCCCAACATAATTCATTCTAAAGCAGTGGTTGAAGATTCTGTGATTATGGGAGAAGGGAATGTTGTTTTAGCACAAGCAAATATTGGTAGTTGTGTCAAGTTGGGCAATCTTAATTATATTAATAATAATGCCTTGATTTCACATGATTGTGAATTAAATGACAATATTCACTTAGCTCCTGGGGCAGTTTTAGCCTCTTCAATTTTAGTTGAATCAAACGTTTTAATTGGAATGAATTCAACAGTATATTATGGTATATCAATTGGTAATGGGGCAACTATTTTAAATGGCCTAATAATAAATAATTCAATTTCAAGTAATAAGATTCAAAAAACTAATAATTAATGGAAATAGGAAATTTTATAATAAATCAAAGTAGTCGGGTTTTTATAATTGCTGAACTTTCTGCTAATCATAATGGTAGTTTGGAAAATGCAATAGAAACAATAAGGGGGGCAAAAAGAGCTGGGGCTGATTGTATTAAATTTCAAACTTATACAGCTGATACAATTACTATTGATTGTGATAAGGATGATTTTTATATAAAAGACACCATTTGGGATGGGTCAAATTTGCATAAATTATATCAAGAAGCATACACTCCTTGGGAATGGCATAAGCGGTTATTCGAAGTTGCAGAAGAAGAGGGGCTTATTTGTTTTTCGTCCCCATTTGATAAAACAGCTGTTGATTTTTTAGAAGAGCTAAATGTTCCCGCTTATAAAATAGCTTCCTTTGAAATTACAGATATACCATTAATTCAATATGTTGCTTCGAAAGGTAAACCTATCATTATTTCAACAGGTATTGCCGAATTAGAAGATATTCAACTAGCTTTAGATACATGTAGAAATGCCGGTAATAATCAAATTGCATTATTAAAATGTACCTCCAGTTATCCTGCACCAGTTAATGAGGCAAATATGGTGATGATAAAAGATTTGGCAGAGCGATTCAATGTAATTTCTGGTTTATCTGATCATACGATGGGGGCAACTGTTCCCGTTGTTGCTACTGCATTTGGTGCAAAAATTATTGAAAAACACTTTATATTAGATAGAAGTATTGGCGGACCAGATGCATCATTTTCAATGAACGAAAAAGAGTTTAGTGAAATGGTTAGATTGGTTAGAGAAGCAGAATCTGCAGTTGGAGAAATTACATATGAATTAACCTCAAAACAGCAAAAGGGTAAAGATTTTTCAAGATCATTGTATGTAGTTGAAGATGTAAAAAAGGGAGAACTATTTACCCCCCAAAACATAAGATCTATTAGACCAGGTTTTGGCCTTCATCCGAAACATTATAATAGCGTAATAGGCGAAGTTTCTAACTGCGACATTGAAAAAGGAACTAGATTTTCATTTGACCTAATTAATAATAATCAGCCATCGTAAATAGTTTGAATCAGTACGTAGTTAAAATTAAATTAATTTTTTCTTGGATAAGGGAGTTTTATATAAAAAGTATTTATATAACTTCGGCTCAAAGAGACTTTAATGATTTTCTTTTTGAAATTAAAAAGTCTTGCGAGTATTCCCCACTAGGGAATGAAAATGTTCTATTAGTGCCATTAATTAATGATTTGGGCACAATGAAAATTGTTACTCAGATTGCCTATAAAATGGCATCTGAAGAAAATTTAATTATTAAGTATTTTTATGTTGAAACTGGTGTAGATCGTAAGATTTTAAGAAATAGTAAAATAGGGTTTAGAATAAGTCAATTTTTGATTTATAACAGTCTTTTGTTATGGAAATTATGCCGGATTTATAAAATCAAGAAAAGTGATATAATTATTTCTAATTATTTTCTGCCTAGCATTCAAAAAAATATAATTGCCATTAAACCTCTGAAAGAGTGTTTATTAGGGATAAAGGAGAATAAAATCCACTTAGGAGAATTAATTTATGACACCTATTTACGGTTTAGGGCTAAACCAAATATTGATTTTAATGACGAATGTTTAGCTGATATTATTGATTATTCTAAAAAGCTTAATCAAATTTGGCAGGATGGGTTATTGAAATATAAAATTAAAATGTTACTCGTCCCATACTTGGCTTATCACCATTGGGGAATACCTGCTTATAATTGCCTTAACAATGGTATTAATGTCATAACTTTTGGTTCGTTTAATTATATTTTCTCAAAACCAAGCATTTCCCATCCATATCATTCAAAAAATTTTCATACTTACCCAGAAAAATTTCTTTTAGTATCTAATAAAGAGGAGAAAATTAATTTAGCAAAAGAAGTACTGCATAAACGACTAGGCGGCTTTATTGATTCAGGGACTTCTTATATGAAACGGTCAGCATTTTCTGATAGTAGTGAAGAATTTAGCCCTCCAGAAAATTCAAAATGGTGTGTAGTTTTCTTACATTGTTTCTTTGATTCACCACATATTTACGGGAAATCATTATTCCCTGATTTTCATGAATGGATAGTGCACATTTTTAATCAAGCGATAAAAAACAAGGATACAATTTATTACATTAAAGAGCACCCTAATGCGCTTAAAGAAAATGATGCAGTCATACTTGCGTTTAAAGATCAATATAGAGTACATACAAATATCATTTTTCTATCAAGTCAGATTAGCAATAAACAAATTTCTGCTAAAAAACCTCAGGCAATATTCACTGTTTATGGAACTGTTGCGCATGAATTTGCAGCATTAAAGATTCCTGTAATTGTTGCTGGAGAAAATCCACAAAGTATGTACGGATTTACTCACATGCCTAAAACAGTTGCCGAATTCGATTATTTTTTAGATTCGATCGGAAATTTTGGTTTGCCTAATACTTATAATGAAGATGAAATTTATGAGTTTTTCTACATGCACTATATGTATTATTCATCTAAATATGATTCGACCAATTTCGAAAAAATATTTGATATAAATAATGGGATAATTTATTTGCCTTCTAATATTCCTTTTAAAGATTTAATCTATGGATAATTTGGCTCCGGTTGTATTATTCGTTTATAATCGCCCAACCCATACATTAAAAACTTTAGAAGCATTGTCATTAAATTTTTTGGCTGATCAGTCAAAATTATTTGTTTTTATAGATGGCCCAAAAAAAAATGCGGATATAGATACGATTGAATTAATAGAGGAAACAAAAAGAGTGGTGAATTCAAAAATTTGGTGTAAGGAGCAAGAGGTATTCGTGAACCATACTAATCTTGGGCTAGCAGAATCAATAATACATGGTGTAACAAGCATAATTAATAAATTTGGTTCAATTATTGTTTTAGAAGATGATTTAGTTACGAGTAAATATTTTTTAACTTTTATGAATCAAGCATTACATGTTAATGCGTTGGAAGAACGAATAGCATGTATTTCCGGCTATAATTATCCTGTTGAAGAAAAACTACCAGTTGTTTATTTTTTGAAAGGAGCTGATTGTTGGGGATGGGCAACGTGGAAACGAGCCTGGGATGAGTTTGAATATGATGGTAGAATTCTAGCTAATAAAATTTTGAAAAGTAAGCGGAAACGAGAATTTAATTTTGATGACTCTTATCCATATTACGATATGCTTCTAGACCAAATAAATGGAAAAAATAGTTCTTGGGCAATCAGGTGGTATGCATCTGCTTTTCTGAATGATAAATTATGCCTTTACCCTGGAAAATCTTTAGTAAAAAATATTGGGTTAGATGGAAGTGGGACTCATAGTGGTTCCGAGCTCGATCACATGAATTTGAAATATTTAGAGGATATTAATATCGAAATACCTCCCAATATGAGCATTATTGAGGATAAAATCTCCAAGAAAATAATATCTCAGTATTTTCGAAAAAATTTTCGGGGGCAAGAATTTATTATTAATAAATTGTGGAGTTACGTAAGGTTAAAATTTTGGAAATAGTTTAAATCGTGATAAAAAGGCTAATAAATAAAATAGCGAATTATTTTTTCCCAAAACCTTTTTATGGTTGGATGGGTAATTATACTTCATGGGAGGAAGCAAATTCTTTTTGCAGTGGGTATGACCAAGAAAGTATATTAGAGAAAGTAAAAGAAGCAACTTGGAAAGTTAAAATAGGAGAAGCGGTTTATGAACGAGATTCAGTTGTTTTTGATAAAATAGAATATTCCTATCCGCTAGCAGCGTATTTAATGTGGGCTATTTCTGGGAAAAAAGAATTTGGAGTAATTGATTTCGGCGGATCTTTGGGAAGTACCTATTATCAAAATAGTTTTTTTATTTCGAAAATTGAAAAAGTTAATTGGAATATAATTGAGCAAAAAAAGTTTGTTGAAATAGGGAAGGAGTTATTTGAAGATGATAGACTTCATTTTTTTTATACTGTTGATGATTGTTTAAAATCATCTAGCACTAAAATTGATACGATTATTTTTTCAAGTGTTTTGCAATATCTATCTTCTCCGTATGAAGTATTGGATGAAATTTTAATTAATGATTTTAAAAATATTATTATAGATATTACTACTGTTCACGAGGAAGAGTCAGACAGAATTACAATTCAGCATGTTCCTCCATCAATTTATGAAGCATCTTATCCTACCTGGTTTTTTAGTGAGCGTAAGCTTATTAATTTTTTTGAATTTAAGGGTTTTAGGTTAGTGAGCGATTGGCACCTTCCATATGAAATTAATATTGGGAAGCATAAAGGTTTTTTTTTCACAAAGTAAACATCATTTAAAATGTTTGATAAGTTAATTTCTCAAATTTTAGGTTCCGAATATTTTACTTCTAAGCCTCCTTTGTTGATAGATATTGGGGCGTCTGGGGAGATATATAGTAAATGGCAAAAAATAGCGGCTCATTGTATTTGTGTTGCATTTGATGCCGATACTAGGGAATTTAATGCGACGATTGAAGAGAATCAGGGGTTTAAAAAATTGTATAAGATTAATCGTATCGTTACAGCGGACAGTGCAGAAAATAAAACTTTTTATTTAACTAAAAGTCCATATTGTTCAAGCACATTGAAGCCTGATGATCATCATCTTCAAGATTGGGATTTTAAATCCTTGTTTGAAGTTGAGGACTCCGTTTCACTTCCGTCTATTCAATTGCATAAGGTGTTAGAAGCCATTGGATATGATTATATTGATTGGTTTAAGGTGGATTCACAGGGTACAGACTTAGATATCTATTTGAGTTTACCCATAGAAATTAGGAGTAATATTCTGGCCGCTGATTTTGAGCCAGGAATCATCGATGCCTATATTGGAGAAGACAAACTATTTCAAGTCCAAAAAAAACTACAAGAAGAGGGGATGTGGTTTTCTTCATTTGTAGTTAAAGGAACTAAACGTATTAATGAAAAGTATTCTGCTGTTAATGTTCAACTAAGAAATTCGCCTTGCTGGGCAGAATTGACTGTATTGAAAAGTGGAGAGGTAGAAAAAATGCGATCTTTATTACTATTAATTATTTTCAGTTTAATAGAGGAACAATGGGGATTTGCTTTAGAATTAATCGATAAATCTATAATACAGAATGATTTTTTATTGAGCATAAAGAAAGATATTTTAAAAGCAGTTTCAAAAAATAAATTTGCTAGAATCCTAGATAAATTCTCCTCATTTTTAGGCAAATAATTTAATGTTAAATTTCTGCACACTTTTTAATTCTAATTATCTTGTTTATGGGCTATCATTATATGAATCATTAATAAAAACGACAAAGTCGTTTCATTTATATATTTACGCTTTTGATGATCAATGTTATGAATATTTTCGAGTCAAGAGTTTGCCTTGTATCACAATAATTAAACTTGAAGACTTTGAAGATGAGGCTCTTTTAAATATTAAATCTACACGATCATTTGGGGAATACTGCTGGACTTGTACGCCATCTGTGATTAAACATGCTATAAAGACATTTAATTTAGATAAATGTACTTATGTTGATGCGGATTTGTATTTTTTTTCTTCTCCACAACCACTTTTTGATGAATTAGGAGAAAAATCTGTATTGATTACTGAACATCGATATTATCCAAGATTTGATCAATCAGTTGAAAGTGGGAAATACTGTGTACAGTTTATGGTATTTAAAAATACTAAAAGTGGTATGGAGGTCTTAGAATGGTGGAGAAATGCCTGTATTGATTGGTGTTATAACAAGTTTGAAGATGGGAAATTTGGGGATCAGAAATATTTAGATGATTGGTTGGATAGGTTTGATACTGTTCATTCCTTAAAACATTTAGGTGGAGGATTAGCGCCCTGGAATGTTCAAAATTATAATTATGAAGTTATCGAAGACAAAATTTTTATAGTTGAGAATGCCAATAAATTTGAATTAATTTTTTATCATTATCACGACCTAAAATTTTTTCAAAGTAATATAGTAAAGCTTACTAATGAGATTTACATTTTGCCCAAATTAGTTGTAGACCATATTTATAAGTCATATCTAAAGATTGCATTTACTATTTTGCAACAAGAGGATAAATTCACATTTATCAGTAAAATTCCTCCTAATTATTTTAATAAAGTTAGTTTTCTATCACTACTTACTAGATTGAGACTTCAATATATAATTGATGTGGTAAAATTGAGGCAATTTTACAGACTTTTTTCCAAAGGGAATTATTATTCTTTTACAAAGTTTAAATAAGAGATTAATGTCAAAACTATTAAAATTGCAAACCTTTTCTGATAATAGGGGTAATCTCACTGTTATAGAAAAAATTCTTTCCTTTGACATAAAGAGAGTTTATTATATTTATGGAGTTGATAATTCAATTCGCGGAGGACATAGACATATAGAAACAATACAAGCAGCAATATGTATAAATGGCTCATGTACTATATATGTGAATAATGGCAAATCAGAGGAGATATACAAGCTTAATAGTCCTGAAGAATGCTTGTTAATTGACCCTGAAGATTGGCATACTATGTATGATTTTTCTGAGGATGCTATTTTGATGGTTTTGGCTTCTAAAAATTTTGATAAAAACGATTATATCTTTGATAAATATGAATAAGCTGATTGAGTACGAAAGCCTTTCCAAGCTAAATATTCCATTTTTTGATGAATATAAGTCGCGTTTAGATTTGTTTTTAGAAAAAGGGTGGTTTGTTTTAGGTGATGAAGTTAAGTCATTTGAAACTCAATTTGCCGCTTACTGTGGAAGTAAGAATTGTGTTGGAGTTGCTAATGGACTTGATGCTTTGGTACTTTCTCTACAGGCACTTAATCTTCCGGAAGGAAGCGAAGTGCTTGTCCCCTCTAATACATATATAGCTAGTGTTTTAGCGATTTTACAAGCGGGAATGATACCTGTATTGGTAGAGCCTAATCTTTCGACCTACAACATCGATCCTACACTTGTTGAAGAAAAGATCAATACTAATACTAAAGCTATAATGATCGTTCATCTTTATGGTAAGGTGTGTGAAATGGATCTTATTAGTGAGATTGCCGAGAAATATGACCTTCGGGTTATAGAAGATTGCGCACAAGCGCATGGGGCAAGTTATAAGGGTAAAAAAGCTGGTACGCTTGGGGATATTGCCGGTTTTAGTTTTTATCCGACAAAAAATTTGGGGGCATTGGGTGATGCAGGTTCTGTTAATACAAATATTGACGAGTTGGCAACTAAAGTTAGGTCTCTTCGGAATTATGGTTCTTCTAAAAAGTATTTCAATGATTACATTGGGTACAATTCACGACTTGATGAAATTCAAGCATTATTTCTAAATATTAAATTAAAGTCTCTTGATGAAATTAATTTACACAAAAGAAAGCTTGCTTCGATTTATTTAGAAAATTTGAATGATGCTTATATAAAGCCTGTGGTAGACAAAGACTATTATGATGTATACCATATATTTAATATTAGATATAGTCACCGTGATAAATTAAAAGAATACCTTAATGAAAATGATATTAGAACTGAAATTCATTATCCAGTAGCTCCAATTCATCAGAAAGCAACAAAAGGTTTATTTTTAAATGTAAAGACTCCAATCGCAGAAGAAATTCACGCCACCACATTAAGTTTGCCTATATCATTTTTTCATACAGAAGAGGATATCTACAAAGTTGTCGAATTAATGAATGAATTTATAACGACTCATAATTAAAATGCGAATAGTATTATTTGATTATAATGTTGAAGGACATCATTTTACTTACATAAATTTGATTTCCTTAGCCCTTTATAATCATGGATATGATTTGATAATATTGTCTCCATTTACGGATTTGAATAAATATACTCTTCAGGATAATTCGCGTGTAAAAATTATCCCAATCACTAATTGTCCAACAAAACCTATAAAGGCTAATTTTTTTTCAACTAGAAAACATGTTATTAATCTTTGGCATTCAACCGCCAAAGAAATAGATGGATTAACTTTAAATCAGGAAGAAGATTTAATTTTTTTCCCCTCAATAGATGAGTATATTACTGCCTACATTCCATTATATATTATTGAAAGTATATTTAGATATAAATGGGTTGGTTTATACATAAAACCAAGATATATCAGAGTAAAACAAAAGTATTTTTGGCTTCGAAAAGGAATTCTTAATATTAATTATCTACTTCAACTAAAAAATTGTCAAAGTTTAGGAGTACTTGATCCGGGAGTTATTGAAAATTTAAAGCAATTAATTCCAAGTAAGAATATAGTTTTCGTACCTGATATAATTTCGGAGGATACTCCCGATAAAGCATTCAATGAATATCAACAAATTGTTAATCTTGCCGACGGCAGAAAAATTATTTTGTTAATAGGTGCCATAGATCGAAGGAAGGGACTAATTAATTTTATGGAGGCATCAAAAATAATGGATGCATCTAAATATTTTTTTGTAGTTGCTGGAAAAATTTATAAAAATACCCTTACCTCTTATGAACAAAATCATTTCGAAGAGCTTCAGCAAAGCGTAAATAATTTGTATGTTTTTTCTCAAAATATTCCTTCTGAAGCTATTTTTAATGCCTTAATCTCTCTTTGTGATATTCTTTTTGCTTCATATATTGATTTTCCATATAGTAGTAATATGATAGGGAAAGCTGCATTTTTTAACAAACAAATAGTAGTCTCTAAAGGATATTTAATGCAAGAACTTGTTGAAAAATATGATTTGGGTTTAGCGGTTAGTGATGATATTAGTGATTTGATTAAAGCTATTGAGACTCTCTCAATTAAGCCTGCAAATGAAATGGGAATATCAAAATATTTAGAAGAATACTCTTGGGGTGGGTTCTCTAACTCCTTAAAAGAATTAATTGGCGATTCTCATTAATTTAATTTATGAATTCAAAATTTGACGTTCCTATATTATTACTAATTTTTAATCGACCAGAGGAAACGAGTATTGTATTTGAAACAATAAGAAAAATTCAACCATCTAAACTTTTCATCTCTGGTGATGGCCCCCGTTTAGGAAATAGTAATGATGAAGCTAAAATTGTTGAAACAAGAAATTTAGTTCTAAATAAAATTGATTGGGATTGTGAATGTCTTACTAATTTCAGCGAACAAAACTTGGGTTGTGGGAGATCCGTAAGTAATGGCATTTCATGGTTTTTTGAAAATGTTCCTTTTGGAATTATTTTGGAAGATGATTGTTCTCCTCAGATTGATTTTTTTAATTATGCTAAAGAATTGCTTATT